>Ga0181525_10000075_pt1 | contig 85229 bp, 71 predicted proteins | sample PEATcosm2014_Bin_48_FD_121100 | JGI IMG/M metagenome (GOLD analysis project Ga0181525, IMG submission 121100) | Peatland microbial communities from MTU Mesocosm Facility, Houghton, MI, USA - PEATcosm2014_Bin06_10_metaG | ecosystem: Environmental > Terrestrial > Soil > Wetlands > Peat | place...
CCAGCACCACCCAACGAACCACACGCTTGATCTCTGCATTGTCCGATTCGCCCATCAGCGCCTCCGCGTCTCGCCCGTGAGGTCATCGCAACTGCTCTCGCCAAATCGCGGGAACCACCCTCACCCGGCATTTCCCTCGCCTGTCGTTTGCGCGTCGCCCCTTCCCTTTCCCCATTCAACTTTTTGCAATTTTAGTGTACTAGTAGAATTGCACACACAATTTAAATCGTAGTTGTGACACTACGAGATCATCCGGCGCCCGGTCCCTGCATCCGCGTTCCCGCGCAATAACCAAACGGATTCAGGCCCAGCGGCCGCGCCGGCACCCCAAGGAGTAATATTTCGATGGCGAAAGGCAACAATATTGGCATTCTGACAGGCGGCGGCGACGTCCCCGGCCTGAACTCCGTGATCAAGTCCGTGGTATACCGAGCGACGGAAATGGGTCGCACCGTGATCGGCATTCGCAAAGGCTGGAAAGGCCTCACCCACATGAATCACGGCGACACGGGCGAAGCCCGGCTCGAGCGTCAACTCACGCGCGAAAATACGCGCACCATTGACCGCAGCGGCGGCACCTGGCTGCACACGTCGCGCACCAATCCGCGAAAAGTCGCGGCCGCGAAACTCCCCGCTCACGTTTCGGCTGACCAAGTAAAGAAGCTGACCTTCGACGGAAAATTCTACGATTTCACTCCCATCGTCATCGAAAATCTCGAGCGCCTCGGCATTGGCTGCCTCATCGCCATCGGCGGCGACGATACACTCAGCTTCGCCTCCGTCCTCTCCAGCCACGGCTTTCCCGTAATTGGCATTCCCAAAACGATGGACAACGATGTCCACGGCACCGAATATTGCATCGGATTTTCCACGGCCATCACCCGCGCGAAAGATGCCATCAACCGCCAGCGCACCACGCTCGGCTCCCACGAACGCATCGGCGTTTTCCGCATTTTCGGACGCGACGCCGGTTTCACCGCACTCTACACCGCGTACATCACTTCGGCTCGCTGCTTGATTCCTGAGGTCCCCTTCGATCTGGACCGCGTCTCGAAACTTCTAATGGAAGACAAGCACAATAATTCCAGTAATTACTCGCTGGTGATCGTCTCCGAAGGCGCCACCTGGACCAATCGCGTCGTGGACGAATACGGCGAAGCCGACGCCTACGGCCATCGCAAAAAAGTGGACATCGGCCACGCTCTCGCCGACGAGCTGCATCGCCGCACCGGCGAAGAAACCATCGAAAGTGACCTGACCTACGATTTGCGCAGCGGCGAGCCTGACGCCATCGACCAGATCGTCGCCATCACTTACGCAAATATCGCGCTGGATTTGATACGCGAAGGCGTCACAGGCCGCATGGTGGGCGTGCAGAATGGTTGTTACGCGTCCGCGCCCCTGCCCGCCTCTTCCGCCGGCGCGCGCCGAGTGGATGTAGCCGCCCTCTACAGCACCGAGCGCTACCGCCCTAACTACACCGCGAAGCTCGGGGCGCCGCTGCTCTTCGGCCACGCCTGAAATGTGATGTTGAAACAGTGGCTCAAACGGCCGACTGCCGGAGTGAAAACTCCCGTGCGACTTCCGCACGGGCCCTGTGTTATTAGCGGTCGAGAGGTTACCCTGTGTCGCGGAAGCTTCAGCATGCTTTCCCGCTTTTCATTTTGTGCAGCGCTGTGTCTCTGTGGCCCGAACTCGCTGTCGCGCAATCCTCCGAGCCCGCAATCACTAGGCTCTGCACGCCCAAAATCACGGCTGATAGAGTCGTTGCGTCACCGCAACAGCGCTACGACGCTGGTCAGCGTTCTCAGCCTCCGATCACCGACACTTATAACGGTTTCGCCTGGCCCGATACGCCCATGGGCGTGCTCAAAACCGAAAATGGCTATGAGTTTTTCGCCAGCGATGGTGGCACGCACACACGGCAGATGTGGCGGGGTGAGTGGGTGGGCAACAACAAGTCTGGATCCGTCGTCACCACGTTCGGCACGCTCGCGAACCCACTCGGCTCGGGCGATCCCCAGAACGTAAGCATCTCTCCAAATCCCGATCCTGCCGTTAATCCGAATTACCCCAGCTATGGCTACCTGGGTGGCGGCCCGGTATTTCGCGTACCGGCCGAGATGCCCGGCGCGGGCAATCTGCTCGTCATCTACCACGCGGAACTTCCCAATGACGCGCTTTACGCGGCTCTCGGTCTGGCCGAGTCCACGGACAACGGCCTGCACTGGACAGACCTGGGTGAGATCATTCGCCTCAATCAAGCATACGCGGTGGGTCTGGACGGCTTCGAAATAGGTGATGGCCCGCTCGTGCTCTCGCCCGATCACAAGTACTTCTATTTGTATTTTCCAGATTGGCTTGCCAACGGTACGCTACATACCACCACGCCTGCGGGTGCCTCGACCACGACAAGTGTCTCAGTCGCGCGCGCGCTGGTCTCCTCAATTCTTGAGGCCGCCTTCGTTTCGCCCCACCCTCACACAACCCCCTTCCAGAAGTTCTATCAGGGCGATTGGCGCCTGCAGCCCGCAATCGGCGGTGCGTCCACCGACCTCAACCCGAAATCGGCGTACCAGGGATATCTTGATATCCATTACAGCGACGCAATCCAGCGCTACATAATGATCATTTCCAACGACACCACGTTCGCGTATTCCGAATCCGTGGATGGTCTTGCTTGGACTTTACCCGTATCACTTGGAGTTTTCGGACCAATCGCTGCGTATCCCACCGCTGTGGGACTTAGTGAAGATCCTCACGTGCTGGGCAACACATTCTACGTGTACTTCACTCATCTGCCCAGCGAGGGTTGGCCAGGGGGCGCATTGCGGCGGCTTACTCTTACTTGCCAAGCTCCTTAGCCTAGGGGTTCAGAATCATCCGGGTACAACGTGCGGCGGCGTTTCCAAGCCGCTAGCGCCAGCAGGCCCATTCCCACCAGCAGGAGCGTCTCAGGCTCGGGAACCTCCGCCACCGCAAGCACTTGGCGGAACGGGTCCGTATGCTCGACACCAGTAAATCCTGCGCGCCCGTCGTCCACCACGCCCACGAAGCCTTTCGAGCGGCGTCGGATAGAATCAAGCTCAACCCGGTCTTCGGAAGACTTCAGCGAATCAGCAAAATCCGAATAAAAAACATCGGCGTTCAATCGCTCAAGGTCGTCCGACACATGGAAGCTCCTGCCCGCGTCCTGCGTAATCTTGGCCGGCTCTTTTGCCAAGTACGAGTTCGGCACCGACTCCGCAGATGGGGCTAGAGACCAGAAATCCTCTCCCGTACGCGCCGCGTATTCTGCGCTGCCATACGCGATTCGGTCAGCATCAGCAACCACCGCAAAAGCCACAATTGCCAGAACTAGACCCATGATCCGCTTCATTTTCCTCTCCCATAAGAAACACCCAGAGATCGTTTCCACGCAAACAACGCTGTCCGAGGCCGCGCCTCGGGCCCAGCCCGCCGCGTCAGCGGCCCGATTCCCGAGGGCAATGCGAACCGTATACACTATGAAAAACTAATTTAGTGGGGCTGAAACGGCGATCAGGGGAACTCTGTAGGCAGTCGAACAATTTTCCGGTATCGCACGATGCTGCGCCGCAAATCCGACGATCAGCGGTACAGCTCGGCGCGTATTAATCGCGCTTGGCTTCCGCTTCCAACCGCGTCCGTTGAAAAGGAAAGTTGAGCGGGGTTCCCGCAGAACCGCTTCAATCGAGCGGTTCACACCACATTTCCCATCCCCGCGCCCTGTACTTACAATTGCTTCACAAAACGTTTACAAATTTGAGACGCCCCGGTTGCAACCCACTCCCGGCCAAATGTCAACATTCGCCTCGGCAGGTCAGCATTTCTTCTTAGACGATGTAGAACGTCGCGCACTGGCCCGCCACAAAGGAGAATTTCGATGCAACTCCGCACCATCGCTCTTACTGCGTCCCTAGCCATCGCACAGCTGATCCTTCCCGGCTTGGCCCACGCACAGTATCAAGTGACCAATTTGGTCTCGAACCAGGAAAATACCGCAACGACCACGGATCCGCTCCTTGTGAATGCCTGGGGGCTCGCTCACGGTAAGGGCAGCCCATGGTGGATCAGCGACCAAGGCTCCGGCTGGTCCACACTCTACGACAAGAACGGAACCAAGGTGCCTCTCAACGTTTTGATTCCGACGGCCGGCGGCGATGGCCCCGGTTCCCCCACGGGCATCGTTGCCAACGTGAATTCGTCGGAGTTCAAGATTAACGGAGGGCAGGCGGCTTTCATATTCGCCACTCTCGACGGTACCATCAGCGGCTGGGCGCCTTCGGTGAATCGCGCCGCTGCCATGATTGCCGTCACCACTCCGGGCGCGTCCTACACGGCTTTGACGATCTCCACCAATCCATCCGGTAATGTTCTGCTCGCAGCCGACAACGCCAACAACAAGATCGATATCTACGACGACACCTTCAAGCTCATAAAGTCCGTCACGGATCCGGGTGTTCCCGCCGGCTACTCCGTCTTCGGCCTTCAGGATTTCGGCGGCCTCGTCTACGCCTCGTTCGTCCCCACCTCCGGCGCGATCGGTGGTTACATCGATATCTTTGGTGAAGACGGAACGCTCTTGAAGCAACTGACACACGGCGGCAACTTGAATCAGCCTTGGGGTTTCGCTATCGCTCCCAATAACTTCGGTCCGCTAAGCAACACCTTGCTGATCTCCAACAACGTCAGCTTCACCGGCGCCATCAATGCCTACAATCCCGTCACCGGCCAATTCGTCGGAATCCTCCGCGACGACAACGGTGCGGTCATTCACATCGACCAGCTCTGGGGCATCGCATTCGGTGATGGCGCCGGCTCCAATGGCAACACCAATCAGCTCTATTTCACCGCAGGTCCCGACAATAATTTCGCCGGACTGTTCGGCGTGATTAACGCGAAGTAACGAAAACCGGTCAGTAAAAACCAGCCACGCGAAGGGCCGCCTCCCCCGGGGCGGCCCTCCCCCCTTTACCGACGAACTCCGCGCCGAGGGCCTCCCGATTTCCGCGTCTTTCCGAATAGGTAAGGCGCCAGCAAGGCCTCGAGCGCACGGCGAATCCATGCGCCTAGCGCGCCCTTCCGATAGACCGTCCAGTCGAGCATCGCTCCGCTGTTCACCTGTTGCACCAGGCGAGCGAGTTCCCCGCTGTCGCACGCTCTCAGCTCCCGCGCAGCGATGGCATCGTCCAGCAATTTCTTGGTTTCCTCGCGCATGGTCGCGAACTGCCGCAGAAGCACCGCGCGAAATTCCGGGTCGATCAAATCAATCTGCAGATAAGCCAGAAAGTTCGCCATGGACTCAGGCGTTGCGGCAAAGCCGCTGAATTCCACAAATAATTCAATGAGCGTCTTGAGCGGCGAGCGGTATTTCGCGCGCGCCGCGGCAAATTGTCCGGGGACATCCGCAGTCCATGCCTTGCAATTCGCCAGCAACAACTCGCGCTTCGTGCCAAAGCGCTGGATGATCGTGGCTGGCGCCACTCCCGCTTCTTTCGCGACGTCGGCGAGCGTAAGCTCCAACGGGCTGCGGCGCTGCATCACGCGCGCCAGGGCAGCCAGAATTTCCGCGTCAGAAGTTTCGCGTGGACGTGACATTTTTGGGTGGGCCGTACCCGTGCGGCCGCCATCAGAATAGCTGAATAGGCGTTTACTATCCACTTGACATTACTGAATGACCATTTATTATCGAAATGCTGCCTCACCCGCGCGCAGCAGTGCACCCTGATTTCTGAAGGCTACGCGCAAACTTGCAAAAGTTGGGAGGACAAAATGAACATCGCGGAATTCAAAGCTTCCATCACCGAAAAGGCGCCGCCCGCAAACTTGCCTGTCCCGCTCGCGGCACTTTGGTGGGACGCCAAAGGCGATTGGGCGGAGGCGCACGCCCAGGTGGACGAATTGGAAACCGTGGACGGCATGGCAGTCCACGCCTACCTCCATCGCAAAGAAGGCTCCGCGTCCAACGCCGATTACTGGTACCAACGCGCCGGCCGCATTTTTCAGCGCCCAACGTTCGACGCCGAGTGGACCGCGCTTGTCGAGAGCTTGCTCGCGCAAACTGCAAATGGATGAGGAGCCCTTAATAACGTGCTGAACACAGCGGCTCACAAAACTCCCAGGAAAACCCTCTCTGGCAAAATCGCGCTGGTTGCTGGAGCCACGCGCGGTGCCGGCCGCGGCATCGCCATCGCGCTAGGCGAAGCTGGCGCAACGGTCTACTGCACCGGCCGCAGCTCCAGAAGACACGACCGAACGAAACCACTCACACCCGGCCGCCCTGAAACAATCGAAGAAACCGCCGAGCTAGTCACCGCCGCAGGGGGACACGGTATCGCCGTACGAGTCGATCACACCGAGCCCGCCGAAGTGCGCAAACTCGTCGCCCGCATCAAGCGCCTGCACAAGCACCTCGACATCCTCGTGAACGACGTGTGGGGCGGCGACCCGCTCACCGAATTCGGCAAGCCCTTCTGGAAAACAAACCTCGATAACGGCCTGCGCATGCTGAAACAGGCCATCAATTCGCACATCATCACGTCCCACTACGCCGTGCCGCTCATGCTCGGCCGCCGCGGCGCAATAATTTTCGAAATCACCGATGGCGACGCTTTTTACTACCGCGGCAACATTTTCTATGATCTCGTGAAGATTTCCGTAATAAGGCTGGCCTTCGCCATGGCACGCGAGCTGCGCAAACGCGACGTGGTTTCCGTAGCACTCACACCAGGCTTCCTGCGCTCCGAAGCAGTCCTCGATCATTTCGGAGTCAGCGAAGCCAATTGGAAGGACGTGGGCCAAAAAACGAAGAAAAACTCAAAAGACCAGAACGACAGCGCCGACGATTTCATGGTTTCCGAATCCCCGCGCTTCATCGGCCGCGCCGTCGTAGCTCTCGCGACGGATCAACAAGCAAGAAAGAAAACCGGCCGCGTCTTCAGTTCCTGGGCGCTCGCCCGCGAGTACGGCTTCACCGACCGCGACGGCACTCAGCCTCACTGGGGCAACCACGCCAAAAAGAAATACGGAAAATACAAAATCTGTGACGAAAAATTCTATTCCTACTGGGTCCCCGGCCTAATCGAACTGATTTTTCCCGATTGGTTTTGAAGGCAAACCAAAGCTAGCAAAATCGAACGCCCTGCCGGTAACACTCAAGTAAAAACCCGCGCTCGAAGTCGCCACGCCTCACAGACAAAATAAAGACGCAAGAATGACGCCTCATTGACCATCGCATGACAACTCTCCGCTCCACCTCCCGTACGGTTAGCTCGCCCAGCCAAGAAAATGGCCGGCAACAACTCGAGAAAACATCGGGCGACTTGCAGGGGAGCTGAGTGGATATGAAAATCAAAAGTTTGATCCTCATCGGCGTCTTGACCGCAACGATTTGCATTTGCGGACGAGAGGCCGCGAATGCAGGCAATCCTCCGAATTCTGCCGACGCTGCGACCGGCACTGCCACCGTCAAAGGCAAAATCAAGTACGAAGGCAAATTGCCCAAGCCTGCGGCGATCAGCATGGCCGCGGATCCCAGCTGTTCTAAACAACACAGCAGTCCAGTCGCAAATCAGGAAGTGGTAGCCGATGCGGACGGTGAATTGCAAAACGTCATCGTTTTCGTTGCAGATGGCTTGGGCGACCGCACTTTTGATCCGCCCACTCAACCCGCGGTGATCGAGCAGAAGGGCTGCGTATATCAGCCTCACGTGCTGGCTGTGCGCGCGAACCAGCCCCTTGAGGTCATCAACGATGATCCCACCAGCCACAACATCCACGTCATTCCGACCAACAACCGTGAATGGAACAAAGCCGAGCCGCCGGGCGCGAAGATAGCTGAAGCTTTCGCACGCGAGGAAATCGCGATTCCCGTGAAGTGCAACATCCATCCGTGGATGCGCAGCTACGTTGCCGTCTTCAAACACCCCTATTTTACGGTCACCGCCAAGGATGGCAGTTTCGATTTGAGCAACCTGCCGCCGGGCACCTACACCATCGAGGCCTGGCAGGAAAAACTAGGCACAGCGACCCAGAAGATCACCGTTGGAACCAACGAAACCAAGGCCGTCGATTTCGTTTTCAAGCAACGGCCAGGAATGTAGAGGTGGCGTCACTTTTGGAAAATGCGGCAACGAGGTGAAATGACATGACAAGGTTCTCGGTATTCGCATGCACCATAGCGCTCGCCTGCGGCGCCACAGTGTTGCTTGCCGCCGGCACAGTTCGTCGCTCCCAGATTCTTGGGGACCAAGTAGACGTCCGTATGGGCGCGGCCTTCCGTGACGGATTATTTCTAGGCCGCCGCGACGCTGAGAGCGGTAGAAGGCGCCATTTGAGCAGCGGCCGTTGGAGCGACGACGCCGACCGTCGTTTTTTTGTCTCCGGATACTTGCAAGGTTATCGCGAGATGTACGGACAAGTAGCTTCTGAAGAGTTTCTCGCCTCGATGACAGATCAACACTCGGGATATCGCGACGGACTAGCGGATGGGCTCAAAGACCGGCAGCAGTCCATACCTTTTCGCGCCAGCGCCACGGAAAATTACAAGCACGCAGACCGCCTCTACTCCGCAGACGAAGGTGACTCAAACCAGCTCCAACAGTTCTACAGGGCCGCGTATTGCGACGGTTATCAGCAAGCGTACTACGCCGAGCAGTGAGAAAAACGCCAGGCTGCTAACCAATCTTTCGAAATCACCTCGGTTAACGGCGCAGCTCTACAAATGGTTGGTAGAGGCACTGCTTGTGAATTACACGCCGGGGGAAGTCATCCTTCGATTCGGCGGTGCCGATCTGAAGGACCGCCCTGCCGCAGGCGGGCCACGTTAAACTTGCCCGGTCGTTCACAAGCGCCGTCAGCAACGAGTCTTTTAAGGTCATTCCTGTACAGCGATTTTCCCCGCTGCATGTCGAATTTCCATCGAATCCACGCTGTGCTGCTTTCTTGTTTTTTCCTCAACTCATTGAATCGCATTCACCTTCATTTATCTGCAGCCCGTTTGGCACGGAGGTTGCACCTTCCTAATCGGGTGACACATTCACCGCAGGAGGGCAGTCGCATGAAACAGTCACATTTTCACTTGAAGACCTGGCTCACAGTATCGGCTTTGACGGGGTTTTTGTGCCTCGGCGCGCCGGTAAACGTGCAATCCGCGTCCGCTCAGAATAATCCAGCTCTTCAAAGCGACGACGCTACCCGCCAGGAACTCGCCAATTTCAATCAGTTCCTGGACAGCCATCCGGAATTATCCGACCAGCTTCGCAATGATCCATCGCTCGTCAATAACGATGACTTCGTGAAGCAGCATCCTTCTTTGCAGAGCTATCTACAGGATCACCCAGCCATGCGCCAGCAGATTAAGGATGATCCGAATGCTTTCATGCACCAGGAATCTCGTTACGATCGCCCTGAGGACGATCGCGCTAACCGCGAAGAACTGGCGCGCTTCGATCAATTCCTGGACACTCACCGCGAAACGGCCGAGCAACTTCGCAAAGATCCCTCTCTCGTGGATAACGAAGAATTCGTGAGAAACCATCCCGCACTCCAATCCTATCTGCGGGAACATCCGGAACTTCGCGAGCAGCTCAAATCAAATCCGAACGCTTTCATGCATCAGGAGGACGGTTACGATAGCCGCGAAGCGGATCGCGACCGTGGCAGCGACCGTGAAGGCATTAACCGTGAAGACGTGGCTCGCTTCAATCAGTTTCTCGATGACCACCGCGAAACAGCCGAGCAGCTTCGCAAGGATCCTTCCCTCATAGACAACCAGGAGTACGTCCGGAATCATCCTGAGCTGCAGGCCTATCTGCAGGACCATCCGGGAATTCGCGAGCAAATAAAACAGGACCCGAATGCCTTCACGCACGCCGAAGATCGTTATGATCGGCGTGACGAGGATCGTGACCGGGTCCATCGCGAGCAACTGGCGCACTTCGATCAATTCCTCGACAGCCACCGCGAAACGGCCGAGCAACTTCGCAAGGATCCTTCCCTGGTAGACAACGAAGAATTCCTGCGCAACCATCCCGCGCTGCAGACTTATCTGCGAGACCATCCGGAGCTTCGCGAGCAGATCAAGTCTAATCCGAACGCTTTCATGCAGCAGGAGGCTCGTTATGACCGCCGTGAAGACGGCATGGATCGCGACGCCGCCATTCACCGGCAGTCCGCCAGCTTCGGAGAGTTCCTCGGCGGCCATTCAGAGATCTCCCAAAGGCTCTCCGCGAATCCTTCTCTCGTGAAAAATCAGGAGTACATGGAAAATCATCCTGAGCTTCGCGACTATTTGAATGATCATCCGGACGTGAAGCAGCAACTCATGGCGAATCCGCAGAGCTTCGTCAAGTCCGCGCAGCAGTTCAGCACCACCAGCAACACTGCGCCGACCGTGAAGACTCCGATGCCAGATCCCGCCAAACCGAAGCAGTGAGCAACGACGCCTCGAGGCTGGGGAGGCCGCGCAGCCGGCCTTCCCGTTCGCGAGCCGTTTTTTATTTCTGCGCGGTTAGGCTCGGCGCACGCTTTAGAGATCGTGTCGCGACTCGAGAATGTTTGCAGGTGGTGGCTTCAGCCGCTGAAGTACAGATTTTGAGGTTGCCAGCTTATCTTAAGGAGGAATCATGAACGCGAAGGCCGCACTCTTTCTGACGATCATCCTCATAGCCGCAATTCCCCTCAGCGCCGGCGGCAACAAGAAAAAGGATCCCGAAAGGGCCATGCTCGAGAAAATGGAAGCGGTTCCTTGCGGTGCCAAAGAAAAAGGTGTCACAGGCCTGGGAACCGTATGGGCGTCGGCGGGTATCACCCACGTGAACTCCGACGAAAAGCTTTGTCCGCAATACGAAGTGATAACCGACGAGATGGAATATCACATTCGTCCCGCGGACACGAAGCATCCGATCGTTTTGCCGGTGGGTAAAGAAATCGTCTTCAAGATCAAGAAGGATCGCATGTACCTGAGAGTCGCCGACGGTGATCAAAAAATGCTCGCCTACGCAGTCGTCGCCGAGAAACCGGCAAATTCCGACGCCGACGCGCAGAATTCCATCCCCAAGCCGGACAGGCCTTGAATCGCTCCACAGCGCGATTCGCTCTCAGACCGGCTGTGCCGGGTCGAAGGGTGAGCCCGCACCGCAACTCATACGTTGCAGTTGCGGTAGAATTTTCCGGTTCCTTCGAATTTGTAGCGGCCGGTTCAGGTTCATCGAACCGGGCAGCCGTTGTCGTTGATCTGCCGCTGCATCCGAATCTGCGAATCGCGCAGCCGGGCGGCACTGAAGGGGTGCGAGCCGGCTGACAACTTAACGGGGCCGAAAACTGTAGGGGCGCGGCATGCCGTGCCCACTGCGCCAGCTAGGACCACGTTAACCGCCCCAGGCCCCCAATTAGTGCAGGCACGTAACAAATTTCATACAGCTAGTACAGGTTCTGTGCGGTGTCTGTCCTTTCGCACAGCTGCATTCGCGTCGCGTCCCTATTACGCTAAAACGGAAACTAGGACATGAAATCGCACTCATATTCGCGACCTTCGCCATCGCCGGTAGCCTGCCGGTCCGGACGGTGCAGTGCACTGCCCACCGCGGCGATCGCCCTTACCGCCAGCGAGTTGCGCCGAGAAGTCTGTCTCATACAGTCCGCAGACCTCCGGATGAGCGATCACCAATCGCAAATCCCGAATCGCCAATCGCCAAGCCCACACTTTCTAATCGCTATTTTTTCGGGCCTTTTGGCGCATCCCCGGCATCTCGCAAGGGCAATCCCCGCATGCGCGCCGTCCTATCCTCGAAGCGGCGCCCCCGTCCTGGCCAGTCCTCTCAGGTGGCAAGCTAGGGTCACCGAGCCGACGTCACGATTCCTTCCGTTTGCGCATGCGCCGAAGCTTTGCGAAACTAGGTCCATGCGAAAACTACCCAACATTGCGATAAGCCTATTGGCAGCGACCCTCATCCTCGCTGGGACTGCGGCCGCGCAGCAGACCCCGGCGACAACTCCATCAACAACTCCGGCGGCGAACGCGCCGCCTTCTGGCGACAGCTCGACGCCGGCCGCAAAGCCTGCGACATCCGCGAAGCCGGCTGCTAAAAGCGGCGCGACCTCCGCAACCAAGCCGCAGGCTGCGGCGAAAACGCCAAGCGCAGCGCAAAGTTCAACGCAAAGCGGCACGGCGGCGAAAACCTCAACGGGTGCTGCAGCGCAGCATCACGCTGCCGCGGCGCCTTTGGTGCTGAAGACCGACAAGGACAAGCAGAGCTATGCGATTGGGATGAACATCGGCAAGAGCATCCACAGAGATGGCGTGGACGTGGATCCCAATATCCTCTTGCGCGGGATGAAAGACGCTTTGGCCGGCGGCAAGACCGTATTGACCGACGACGAAGCCAAAGCAATAATGACGAATTTGCAGGCGGATATGCGCAAACAACAAGCGGAAAAAGCGCAGCTTGCCGGCGAGGCGTTTCTGGCGGAAAACAAAACGAAAGAAGGCGTAGTCACTCTGCCAAGCGGCCTGCAATACAAAATCCTGACGGAAGGCACCGGCCCGAAACCAACCGCGACCGATACGGTGGTGTGCAATTACAAAGGCATGCTATTGGACAACACGGAATTCGACAGCTCGTATTCGCGCAAGCAGCCGCTGACGATTCCAGTGGGCGGCGTGATAAAGGGCTGGACCGAAGCGCTGCAACTGATGCCGGTGGGATCGAAATGGCAATTATTCATCCCGTCGGATCTCGCGTACGGGCCGCAGCAAAAAGGGCCGATCGGCCCGAATTCAACGCTGATTTTTGAAGTGGAATTGCTTTCGATCCAGCCGAAGGTCGAGCCGGCAAAGTAATTTCTGAAAAACTAAATAACACTGTCATTCCTCACCCGCGAGTGCGGGTGAGGAATCTGCTTTTTCTGTGGCGCTCGCGACCTCGCGGCGCTCGCGGGCTAGGCGGGAACTGTGGCTTCGCGCAGGAAACGGGCGGCTTCTTCCGGCGGCGTCGGATTGATGTAGAAGCCTGTGCCCCATTCGAAGCCCGCGACCTTGGTTAGCTTGGGCATCATTTCGATGTGCCAGTGGTAGTGGTCGTTGATTTCTTCGCCGATCGGCGAAGTGTGAATCACGTAATTGTACGAAGGAAACGCTAGCGCGGCGTCCAGGCGGCCCAGAAAATCGTGCAGCACGCGCGCGAGATGCGCGTAGTAGGGCGCCGGCATATGTTCGAACGACGAACTGTGCTGCCGCGGGAGAATCCAGGTCTCGAAAGGAAAGCGCGGAGCGTAGGGCGCGAGCGCGATGAAATGATCGCTCTCGATAATCATGCGCGAAGCGGTTTCGATTTCCTGGCGGATCATGTCGCAAAAAATGCAGCGCTCTTTTTGTTCGTAGTAGTGCTTGGCGCTGTCCACTTCCTCGCGCACGCGATTGGGGACGATGGGTAGCGCGATCAGCTGCGAGTGAGTGTGTTCGACGGTGGCGCCGGCCGGCTCGCCGTGATTTTTGAAAAGTAAAATGTAGCGGAAGCGGCGATCGTTTTTCAGATCGAGTACGCGGTCGCGGTAGGCCCACAGAACTTCTTCCACGCCTTTTTCGTTGATCATCGCGAGCGTCTTCTGGTGATCCGGCGACTCAATGATCACTTCGTGCGCGCCGACTCCATTCATACGATCGAAAAGGCCCTCGCCTTCGCGGTCCAGCCCTCCTTCGATGCCGAGCGCGGGGAATTTATTGGGAACCACGCGGACCGTCCAGCCCGGTGTGTCCTTACCGCCGCCATTGCGTCCGTAGGCGAGGATTTCCTTCGGCGTCTTGCCTTCGTTGCCCGGACAGAAAGGACAAATGGCCGGGTTGCCTTTGATGTGCACACTCTCGCGTACGAAATCCATGGGCCGCTTGCCGCGATCGGTGGAGATGATGACCCAGCGCCCGGTGATGGGATCCTTACGAAGCTCCGGCAAACTTTCCTCCTTGTTGCTGGTCCTGAAATTATACGCGCAACAGCGCGCGTGGTGGTGCCAGGCGAATATTCTACTACGGCTGATGTGCGCTGAAGTGCGGCCCGTATGCGCGACGTCAACTTATTCACGGCAGCTTGAGGCGTGGCTAGTGCTGCCCGGCGTTGAACGCGCCCTTGTGCAGGCGGACGACGGGCTTTTTGCCGGGGCGCGTTTCGATGGCCAGGGCGTCGAAGCGGCAGGCGGCTTTTTCAATGTGGCGCGCGCGCAGGAACTGGCCGGCCATGCGCGACAGGTTGCGGCGTTTTTCCCAGTTCACTGCTTCTTCCGGGGTTGGCCGCACGGGGTGAGACGCAGCTGCGGTTTCGACGATGGTGCGCGTCTTGACTTCTACAAACGCGAGCGTCGCACCATCGTAACCAACCATATCGATTTCGCCTTTAATGCCGGGTGAAGTGAAATTGCGCGCCACAAGGATGTAGCCGTGGCGACGCAGATACCAATAGGCGTAAGTTTCGCTGCGGACGCCGGTCTGGCGCGCGAGATTTTTGGCGGAGAGGCCGGGGGCACCGGACGGCGCGTTTGCGGACGGCATAGCGCCGCGGCCTTTGCGAACGGTGAAACTCACGATCGCGAGCATGAAACGCGCTAGCACTGGAGTGAAACCTATTTCACGACCTCGAGTTCCCATTCGACTGTCTTGCCTCGAATGACGAAGCACAGATAGTACTCCCAGAATTTGCGAAACCAGCGGAAATGATTCACGAGGAACTGAAAGCCGAGGGCGCGCCAGATGCGCAGCAGCGTGACGTGCACGCAGCGCTCGCGGAATTGCGCGGGAGCGTAGTAATCGTATTCTGCCGGTTTCTCGCTGAAAAACCAGAGCGAAAAACTGGACAGATGCCAACGGTGAGCGGGGCTGCAATAGCTGGCGTGATCGGTGTAGTGCGGCGTCATGATCACCACGCGTGCGTTGGGCTTGGCCACGCGATGGGCTTCCGCGAGAACACGGAAAATATCGTCCACTTCTTCGATCATGTGGATCAGGCGGACTTCGTCGAAAGTACTATCGGCGAAGGGCGTGCGGGTCCAATCGCAGAGCACATCGGCTTGGCCAGCCGGACTCATGTCGATGCCGATCGAGCCGGGGTATTTTTTTCTGCCGCAGCCGACGTCGAGGATACGCGGTCTGGAATTAGTGGGCATGTGCCGACGTTCGTGCGTGATTTTTTTGGATCGCGGCGTTCATTTCTTGCGGCCCCCGATCCACATCATCGGCGTCCATTCGCCTGCCGTGTCGAGGACTTCGAGTCCCGCTGACTCGCATCGTTGTACGGCTTCATCGGGACGGATGGAGCGGCCCTGCCAGGTGTCGAGATAGCGCAAGCGGACGAATGGGATCTTGAATCGCGACGTTTTTTGATGCGGGCCGTGATCCGGAAATCCGGCTTCGAGCACGAGGCGACCGAAGGGTACCGTCCAGAGACCTTTCATGTGCAGGCGAAAAATCCCGCCGGGACGCAAGACGCGAGCGGCTTCCTGAAAATAATTGAAGATCGCGCGCTTGTCCGGGACGTGCTGGAACACGGCAAAGGACCAGACGAAATCCACGCTTTCGTTGGGGATGCCACCAAGGTCCCCGCCGGACACAGATTGAAATTGCGCTCGCGGCAAATTGTAGCTGGAGGCTTTGCGAATCATTTCCGGAGAGACGTCCACGCCGATGTATTGGGCGAAGTCCTGAGACATCCAGCGCGCGATGCGTCCGATGCCGCAACCGATTTCGAGGGCGGTTTTTTCGCGCGGATCGAAATTCATTTTTTTCAGGAAGGGAGTTACGTAATGATCGTAATCCGTTTTGCCGGAGGCGAAGAAGGCGTTTTCCTCGTTGGGGACATCAGGCCAGTTGATGTAGGCGCGGGCATTTTCGCGCGCGCGAATGTCCCAGTCCCGGCGGATGTCGTCGAGCCAGGATTTCGCGGTGTTGGGAGATGAACTCGTCATGCGGCGTTCCGGAATCTTAGCAAAGGAGCCGGCAACGAGCTCACTTGATGACCTCAAAAGTGAACTCCATCAACTTTCCGCGGATTATGAAACTCAGGTAGTGCTCCCAGAATTGGCGGAAGAAGCGGCTGTGATTCACCAAAAACTCAAAGCCCAGAGCGCGCCAGAGATTCAGTAGGCGGAGGTTGAGCTTGACCTCGCGCATGCGCACTTTTGTATACCACATGTCGCGACCGTGCATCCCGCCGGGATAAAAATACAGAAACGAATAGGTGTTCAGATGCCAGCGGTGGGTGGGATCGCGGAACGAGCTGAAATCGGTGTAATGCGGGGTGGCGATGAAAATGGTGCCGCCGGGTTTGGTGACGCGATGAAATTCTTCCATGGTGGCGATGATGTCCGCGACGTGTTCGATGATGTGTTCGGCTCGGAGTTGATCGAAAGAATTATCGCGAAAGGGCAAGCCTCCCTGGTCCAGATGGCACAGGACATCGGCAGCGGTGGATGGATTCATGTCGAGCCCGATCGAGCCGGGATATTTCGTCGGTCCACAGCCTACGTCGAGAATGCGTGGCAAAGCAGCTCCTGCGGAAGATTTTGCAAGCAAGTTTTCAGTTTCTCACGCGTGCGAAAAAGGATGCGGGAAACAAAATAGCACAGGCTCGCGCGTGCGGACCTGTGCTATTTGCGAGATGGTTGAGCGCCCGACAAACTGCGACACAGAGAGATCCTTCGGCCGGCTTAAAACAAAGGCGCCGGCCTCAGGATGACCATGCTCCTCGCATCGTCACATCGAACGTTCGATTTCTGTGATGCAGGCGTCCACGGTGCGGACTGCGAATTCTGCCTGCTCTTCGTCAATGATGAGCGGCGGACAGAAGCGCAGGGTGGTGTCGCCCGAACCCAGTATTAGCAGGCCCTTGTGGAAGGCCATTTGCACAAGGCGGTTGCGCAGGTCGGGGGCGCGCTCTTTGGTTTTTTGATCGCGCACGATTTCGATGCCGATCATAAGACCTCTGCCGCGGACTTCGCCGACGATTCTGTGGCGCGAGGTCCAATCGGCGGTCAAGCCGCGGATGAATTCGCCCATTTGCGCCGCGTTCGCGATGTAGTTCCGTTCGAGCAAGCCGATCGTTGCAAGCGATGCTGCGATGCAAACCGGATTGCCGCCGAAAGTGGAGGCGTGAGCGCCGGGCGTCCAGTTCATGACGCTCGAGCGCGCGATGATGGCGCTGAGCGGCATGCCGGAGGCGATTCCCTTTGCGGTGCAGATGATGTCCGGTTCGATGCCGGCGTAATCGCAAGCCCACCACTTGCCGGTGCGTCCCATACCCGATTGCACTTCATCGGCGACCAGCATGATGCCGTGTTTGCGACAAATACGTTGCAACCCTTGTAGGAATTCCGCAGGAGCGGGCAAGTAGCCACCTTCACCCTGAATCGGCTCGATGAAAATTCCGGCAACCTCGTCGGGATCCACACGGCGGCGGAAGAGTTCGTTTTCAAGATAGGCGAGGCAATCGGCGGACGCGTGTTCGGGACGAATTCCGTATGTGCCGCGATAGGTGTCAGGATAGGGCATGTGGAAGACGCCGGAGAGAAGCGTGCCGAAACCTTTGCGTTGGACGGCGCGGCTGGCGGTGAGTGAAAGCGCGCCCATGGTGCGGCCGTGGAATGCGCCGTGAAAGGCGATCAATTTGTCACGCTTGGTGTGAAATTTCACCAGCTTGATGGCTGCTTCGATGGCTTCAGCGCCGGAATTGCCAAAATAAACGCGCTTGGGTTCCTTGCCGGGCGCGATGGACGCGAGCTTTTCGGCGAGCTCGACCATGCTGGGATAGTAGAAATCTGTGCCGGACATGTGAATCAGTTCGGCGGCCTGCTTTTGAATCGCGGCGACAACTTCGGGATGGCAATGGCCCGTGGCGACCACGGCGATACCGGCGGCGAAATCGAGGAAGGTATTGCCGTCAACGTCTTCCACGGTGGCGCCGCGGCCGATCTTGGCGACCAGCGGATAGTCACGCGTGTAGGACGGCGAGACGACGTGATGGTCGCGCTCGACGAGCTTTTTGGCTTTGGGGCCGGGCAACTCGGTAACGAGGTGGGGCAACTTCGAATCAACTTTCGTGTCCGTCACATGCATCACTGCCTCCAGAAAAGAATTTTGAGATCAGCACGCACACCGGTTCCCGACGGGGGCATGCCGAAAACGAAAGATGGAGGGGGCTTACTTAATCAACGCCGTAGAGATTCGGGCGCTCGTGAGAGGGCTGGCTATGCAGCGAGAGATCGTGTTTTGCGGAGATGGTCATTTGTACTTCCAACGGACAGAGCCGTCGCGCGTGTCCTCCACGATGATACCAGAGTTCAGGAGTTCCTGACGGATTTCATCGGAACGTTTGAAGTCGCGGCGCTTTTTGGCGGCGTTGCGTTCGGCGATGAGCTGCTCGATTTTTTCGGAAGTCAGGCGCGGCGGACCGGAACCGAAGCCGAGCTCACGAAGTTTTTCGTCGTCATCATCGGCGAGGACGGCAAGAATCGCGTCAAATTTTTCCATGGCGGCGAGGACGACGGGCGCGTCCTGCTGCAGAAACTCGCTGCGATCCATGGCAGTGTTCACATCGCGCACCAGATCGAAAATGGCGGCGAGGGAAAAGGCGGCATTCAGATCGTCCGCAAGACCGGCATCGAAATCGGCGAGGGCCTTTTCGGCGCGTTTCGAAATCTGCGGATTGGAGCCGGCGGCGAACTGTTCGGTTTTCAGCCGCGAGGCGAAATTGCGCAGGCGTTCGACCGAGTTGGCGGCCTGCGTCAGGCTGTCGGAAGTGAAATTTAGCTGGCGGCGGTAAGGAACTGAGAGCAGCAGATAGCGGATGGAGGAAGGTTTGGTTCCCTTGGCGAAGAGATCGCGCAGCGTGAAGAAATTGCCGAGCGATTTCGACATCTTTTCGCCATCAACGATCAAGTGCTCGGCGTGCAGCCAGATTTTCACGAAGGGCTTGCCGGTAGCCGGTTCGCTTTCGGCGATCTCGTTTTCGTGATGCGGGAAGGCGAGGTCAATGCCGCCCGTATGAATGTCGAGAGTTTCGCCGAGGTATTTCATGGCCATGGCGGCGCATTCGATGTGCCAACCGGGGCGGCCGGGGCCGATGCTTGTCTCCCAGAAATGCTCGCCGGGTTTCGGAGCTTTCCAAAGCGCAAAATCGCGGGCGTCATCTTTTTCATAGCGATCGTTATCCGCGCGGGCGCCGGCCTTCATTCCACCGAGGTCAATTTTGGAGAGCTTGCCGTATGCCGGAAATTTGGCAATGCGGTAGTAGATAGAGCCTTCACTGGGATAGGTGAGGCCTTTTTCCTGGAGGCGCGAGATGAGCGCCACCATGTCCTCGATATGGTCGGTAGCACGGACGATTTCCTCGGGCTGCTGGAGGTGTAACGCCTTCATATCTTCGAAGAAAGCCTGGACGTATTTTTCGGTGTATTCGCGAATGGAAACGCCGGCAGCGGCGGCGTTCTGGATGATGCGATCGTCCACGTCGGTAAGATTCATGACCTGCAGAACGCGGAGGCCGCGGGAAAGCAGGAAGCGGCGTAGTACGTCCTGGAAGACGAAAGTACGAAAATTGCCGATATGAGCATAGTCGTAGACCGTGGGGCCACAGCTGTAGATGCGGACCTCACCCTTGTGCAGGGGTTGGAGGGTCTCGAGTTGGCCCGAGAGCGTGTTGTGGAGGCGTATGTCTGTCATTTTCAGCACAATGGCAAGAGGACGATTGTAGCTGAGGGGCGGGTTCGGGGCAAACAGCGGAATGGAAACGCGATTGCAGATGAGCAATAGCGGTGAGAGGGCTCGGACAGTCTGTGTCAGCCAGGGCAGCGTGAGGGCGTTGTTTCAAGTAGGGCCAGAGGCGCACAAAGGCTCTTTGGTACCTACGGTACTTCCGTACCATTCTCAAAAGGATGTGCTCAGTTAGTCTATACAGAGAAATGAGGGCGCGCAGCCGGGACTCGGCGCGCGGTTGCAATGGGGAACATATGAGAAAAACTCTGTTGCTGGTGGGGATTTTGATTTTTGCGGGGACGGCGCGGGCGCAGGCGGCGATCGGTGGATCGATCAATAACCTGGGAAGCATAGGCAGCGGGGGAAGCTTGAACGGCGCGGCGGGAATGAACGCAGGGGCTTTGACGACGGGATCAGTTCCGAGCGCACCTTCGGTGGCCGGCGACTATCTCGTCAATCAAAACTCGGCAAATCCTGGTCCATTTGTGCCTTCGACGTTTACCAGTTACGGTGAGGCGGTTGAATTGGGGAAACTGGAAGCGGCGATGAAGCCGATGACGTTGGCAGAGGCGGCGCGGCTGGCGCAAGAGCAAAAGAAGAACGCGAGCAAGAAGAACGTGATTGTGCTGGAGAAGAACGACGACGGGAAATTGGTAATTGCGCCGACGGCGAGGAAGTAGCGATACGGTTGGCGATTGGCGATTTGCGTTTTCAGCAAATGGCTACGGGAGAAGTTGGACGCGGCGGCTGGCGATCGTACAGTCGCCTTCGCCGAACGGAGTTGCGGTTAGCGGGCGAGATTTCAGCAGGAACATGCCCTCGAGCGGGAGGGCGTAGGTTACGTCGAGAACATAAACTTCCACGGGCTTTCCCGCCGGCAGGGTGAAACTGACTTCCACGCCTTTCGCAGGCATCGCGTAAAAATCGTAGGCATACCAGTTGTTCTGATATTGGCGAACCTTTTCGGTTTGCGGTTGTACAGGCTCGTCTGCGGCTTGCACGGAATCGATGCGCGAGTCGGGCGGAAACATTACGACGGCTTCGGAAGCGCCGCGTTCGGAACGAAGCAAAGTGCGATAGCGGCGTTTTGCGGGCAGCTCCGTTGATTCCAGAATGGTGAATGTGGGCGGCGCGACTGCTACGTGCGGGGCAGCGGCGAAGAATGCGGCGTCGGGAATCCAGGGGAAAGCGCCGCCATCCTGCGCGCGAAAATTCGTCGCGAGGCGAATCGGCTCGGGCAAGTGCGTGGAGGCGGGATATACGACCCATTGCGAATTTCCCGAGTCCGCTTCCTGCACGTACTGCAGGTTGACGTGCTCGGGTGCCTTAGCCGAAAACGCGGGGACCACGATAGCGGCGAAGGACGCGAGCAGCATGCTGGCTACCGCAAGCCAAGGCAGCGCGAGCATGGAAACGCCGCGAGTTCGTTGCACATCGGCGCAGAGCGGGGCGAGCGGACTGAGCAACACAGCCACGAGCACGGCGATCACCGGCAGTGCGCGTCCGCCAAAACCCTGATAGAGCATAAGCGCCAAGGGAAAGCCGACGATGGCGGACACAGCCAACGGGAGAATTGCCACAAGGGACGAAGACAGCGGCCGGAACACCAGCAGCAATCCGGCGAGCGCCGCGGCGCAGGTTGCGGCGAGCAAGACATAGCTGATGCCGGGGATGCGCGCGGCGAGCGCAATTGAGAGCAGCGCCCACCAAATCCATGTACCGGACCACAGGCCGAAAAATCCAGTGCGCGAGGCAAAGCGCTGCGCGGTGAAAGCAACGAGCGCGATCGCGAGAGACCAGAAAGCGACTTGCGCGGGATGGGGATGCGCGGTCCAGGGAACGGGCATGGCGCCGCCTTTGCGCAGAATGAAACTTAAAAGAAACGCGAAGACGGCGATGGCGAGGATAGAAACAGGCCACGCGAGAAGTCCCCAGAGAAATTCCGGACCGGTGAGTTTTTTTTTGTAAAACAGCCAGGCGATCTCGAGCAGAAGAAGAAACGCCGCGGACAGCGCGATTGCAACGGTGCGAGTGGCGGGCCAGCGGATGGTGCAGATGGCGAGGAGGTCGAAATAGACTGCTTCGGATTTGGGAGGATTGGAAATATCGGCGTTGGCGAAGGCTTGGAGAGAAGAGAGGGCGTTATCGCCGTCATGTTGCAGCGTGGCGGGATCGGCATTTTCGAGATTGTCGAGAGGGGTGTGGTAATGGACGACGTCGCGAATGTTGGCGAAGTTGAGGCCTTGATATCCGGCGGCTTTGAAAACCGTGAAATCGGTATCGTTGGGGATTTGTTTGTACGCGGTGTAAAAAACAGAGCTGGTGTTCGGATGCGCGGCGTGTTGGGCGTAGAGATGCAGGGCCCACTCGTTGGCGTCGCCGGTTTCAAACATCAGGCTGGGACCGGAGGTGCCGCGACTATCAACGTTGACGACGGCGCGAACATCTTTGGCCCACGGATGTTGATTGACGAAGACGCGAGCGCCGAGCAGGCCGGCTTCTTCGCCGTCGTCGATGAGAAAAATTATGGAATGGCGCAGCTGCGGGAGCGATTTGAAAATGCGGGCGATTGCGAGGACGGTGGCGGCGCCGGCGCCGTCGTCAAAAGCGCCGGGACCGGCAGGGACGGAATCGTAGTGCGCGGCCAGCAGAACGGCGGGACCAGGCTCTGAGCCATCCAGACGTGCCAGGACATTTTGCACGCTGCCGCAGTCGCCTTGTTCATCGCAGGCGAAACCGGTTTGTACGGTGGGCAAGTAGCCGGCGCTGGCGAATTCGTCGAGTACGCGGCCGCGGACTACGTCGTTTTGCGCGCTGCCCATGGGGTGCGGGACTCCGTCGCCGACCAGGTGATTGAGAATTTCACGAGCACGAGCGGCGGAAAATTCGCTAGCCGGAACGCTGGCGGGCCTGGGCGCGGGAGGTCGTAAGCCTTCGAATGAAAGAAAAAAGATGATTGCGAGAACGACGAGTGCGGCGAACGCGTGATTGGAAGTTGGTCCCGGATCCTGAGGCAAGCGCGCCTCCTGCTGGCAGGATGCTAGGATGAGGATGGTTGTAAGTCAATGGGCAAAAACGGGTTAAAGGCAGGGAGGAGTGACGCGCGGTTAGTGGTTGGTGGCAAGTAATTGCTGATTCGCGGCTTGAGGCTTGTTGTTCAAACATGGGCTGCCGATAGGGATGGAATGGTCCGGAGCATGAGCGTGTGGACTTGGCGCAAAAGGCAGTGGCCGGCATTGAGTGGCTAGTGGCTAGAAACTTCTGGATTTGCCTGTACTGCGGGGTGGGTGCGTTTGGCAATTGAGCACTACAGGATGTGCAGAATCTGGAAAAGCGGGCTTTACACTGATGGCGGCGCATGCTACTTTTTATTCCCGTAACCGCCGTCCCGGAAGCGCCAGGCGGAAGGGCCCTTGATTATTGACCCTCCAGCGTTTTTGTCTCGAAATACCTCCGAAATAAGATCGATCAATTGAAGCTCCTTCAGCCATCGAGGCAGGGGGAGTAAACTGTGCGAGGAAACTGGTGCTGAAACTACGCAAGGTCGAGCTGTTTGGGTTTAAGTCCTTCTGCGAGAAGACTCCGATCACTTTTAGCGGCACGGGGATCACTTGCATCGTGGGGCCGAACGGGTGCGGGAAGTCAAACGTGGTGGACGCGATCTCCTGGGTGCTGGGAGAGCAGAGCCACCGGATGCTGCGCGCGGAGCGGATGTCTGACTGCATCTTCAACGGGACCGCGAAGCGGCCGCCAATGGGACTTTCCGAGGTGATGCTGACGCTTGTGGACCCCGAGCTGGCGAACGCGGTGGCGGCGGTGATGGATGCGCCGCCGGCGGAGTCGCCTGAAGTGGTGGAAGCTGCGGGACCTGTGATTGTCGCAGACCAGCCTGAGCCGGAAACGAAAATTGTGGATGGATTTATTGAGATGGCTGACGGGGAGACGCCTGCCCCGGGAGAAATTTCGCTTGAGCCCGCTGAGAAGGGCAAGCCTTGGAAGAAGCGCGGTGCGGAAAAGCCGACGATTACGATGAAGGCTGGCGAAATTGTGGTGGGGCGGCGGCTGTATCGTTCCGGGCAGAGCGAATATTTGATTAACGGGCGCGTGGCGCGATTGCGCGACGTACAGGAACTCTTCATGGGCATGGGGCTGGGCCCGGACAGCTACGCGATCATCGAGCAGGGACGTATCGGACAGATTCTGAATTCGAAGCCGATGGACCGGCGCGCGATTATTGAAGAAGCCGCGGGAATCACGATGTACAAGACGAAGCGGCGATTAGCGGAAGCGAAGCTGGAAGCGTCGAAGGTAAATCTTTCGCGAGTGCACGACATTTTGGTGGAAGTGGAAAAGCAGCTGGCTTCATTGAAGCGGCAAGCTTCGAAGGCGCGACGTTTCGCGGAATTGCGCGATCAGATGCGCGGATTGCTGCGCAGCGTGCTAGCGAGCAAGGCCGAGCACCTGGATCAGGAAGCGGTGCGGCTGGAGAAATTGCTGCGCGAGATGGATACGGCGGAAGAGAGCGAGGCGCGTTCGGTACACGAGCTGGAAAGCGAACAAGAACGATTGAGCGCGCGGACTTACGAGTTGGACGCAGAGTTGCGGCAGATTCAGAATTTGCTGGGACAGACGGCGCTGGATTTGGATCGCGCGGAAAACCGTATCACTTTCAACCGCGAACAGACAGCGCAGATTGATGCGCGGGTGGCGCGACTGGTCGTAGAGGCAGAAGTGGCGGAGCGCCAAGTGGGTGACATGACCACGCGCATGGCGGCGCATCGCGAGGCGGTGCTGGCGCTACGCGAGCAGACGACCAGCGTGGAAGCTTCTCTGCGCGAGACGACGGAGCAATCTCTGGCCAGCGCGCGAGAGCAGCAACGATTGGAAGCGCGTATGGAAGAATTGCGGCAGATTGCCGGGCGGTTGGTGGAGGAGTCGGCACGCGAGCAGGCCGAGTCCGTGCAGGCAGAAGAAGCGGCGGCGCGGCACACTGCTGCGGAAGAGCGACGCACGGCCGCTATGCGCGCGGTGGAAAGCGAATGCAGCGCGCTGGCTGCGAAGGTTGCGGCGGCGGAAGAAACATTTACTTTGGCGGAAGCCAGCGCGCTGCAATTGGGCGCGATGGTCCGCGAGACTCAGGCGCGGCTGGTGGAATTGCGTCGCGGGCAGCAGGAAACCGGGCAGCAACTGGAGCGCATGCGCGAAGGCCTTTCGGCGGAGCGCGCGCGGCACGCTTCGATCGAGCAGATTTTGAGCGAGCGGGCCTATACGGCGGACGCGGTGCAGAAACTTTTCAATGTGAACGGCGAGCGCAGTGCTGATACGCCGGGCGGAGCATTTCGCGCCGTGGGCTTGCTGGCGGATTACGCTGAAGTGCAGGAGAAGTATGAGGGCGCGATCGAACAATTCTTGCGCGATGAGTTGGAGTACGTGGTGGTGGAATCGTTCGACCAGGCACGCGCGGGAATCTCGCTACTGCGCGACGAAATGGGCGGACGCGCGACGTTCTTCGTAGACTCGTTGAACAAATTGAATCTGGCCGCGCCGGAAGCGGACGCTTCCCTGCCCATGCCGGACGGAGTGCTAGGGCGGCTGGATCGCCTGGTGGAGTTCCGCGAGCCGCTGGGCCCAGCGGCAAAGTATTTTCTGACGAAATTGCGGACTGCTTACGTGGTCGAGAACGCGGCATTGGCCGAGCGGATGGCGAATGACAATCCGCACAGTTATTTCTTGACTCCCGAAGGCACGTGCTATCACGGGCGGATGGTTTCCGGAGGGCGCGCGGGCGAAGCGGGGCCGCTCGCGTTGAAGCGCGAATTGCGGCAGCACGAAGCGGAAGTAATGCGAATGGATCGCGCGGTGAACGAGCAGCAGGCGGAGATGACGCGGATCGAGATGGCCATTGCGAGCGGTGAGGAGCAGGTGGCGTCTGCGATTGCGCGGCAGATGGAAGCGGAAAAATCTTTGGTGGCCGCGACTCACCAGCGGGATCAGGCCCGTTCTGAATTGCGGCGGATCGAACAGCAATTCGCGACGGAGCGTGAAGAAATTGCGCGGCTCCACGCCGACGCGGAAGTGGCGCGGCAGCGCGCGGCGGATGCGCGGCGCGAACACTTGGCGGCCGTGCAATCGCGCGAAGCGGCGGAAGCAGAAAGCACGCAAGTTTCCGGACGGCTAGTACAGTTGCGGCAGGATTTCCAGGCGTTGCAGGAGCAGGTGGTGGCGCGGCGCGAAGAGCTGGCGGCGATGTCCGAACGGCTTTCGAGCGCGGAGTCCGCCGAGCAGCACTTGATCGCGGAATTGACCTCGGCGGGCGAACGGATGGCTTCGCTGCAGCAGCAGCACGCGGGGATGGTGGCGGAAAAAACGGAGTTGGAGAGTTCCTGCGAGCAGCTTGGAATGCAAGTCGAGGAATTGCGCAAGGAAAAGGCGCGGCTGGAAAAACTGAAGGCGACGCTGGAAACGGAGTGGGAAGGGGCGCGCATGCGTGCGGCGCAACTAGACGAAACGGTGCGCGGCAAGCGGCAGTCGCTCGACGAATTGCGGGCAGAGCGCAACCAGCGGCAAATCGAAAAAGCCCGCAACGACGCGGATCGCGATTATCTGCGGCAGACATGCATGGCAGAATTGAACGCTCAGCCGGAAGAACTGATGGCGCAGGAAGCACAGCTGCTGGCGGGCGAGGAACTGATTGCGGCGGAAACGAATTACAACGAGATGAAGGCGCGTGTCGATGCGATGGGCCCGGTAAACATGATGGCGCTGGAAGAATTCAAGGAGTGCGAGGAACGAGATACTTTCCTGCGGCGCGAACGGGATGATCTGGTGGCGTCGATCCAGAACACGCAGCTGACGATTAACGAGCTGGATCAGGTGTCGCGGCAGAAATTCGAGGAGGCGTTTAACTTTATCAACGCGCATTTCGCAATTGCGTTCCAGTCGCTCTTCGGCGGCGGGCACGGCGAAATGAGATTGGGCGAGCCGGACAGTTCCGGCGAAGCCGGAATTGATATCGTGGCGCAGCCCCCCGGCAAGCGGCTGCAGAATATTTTGCTGCTTTCGGGCGGAGAGAAGGCGCTGACGGCTTTGGCGCTCTTGATTGCCGTGTTCAAGTATCAGCCCAGCCCGTTCTGTATTTTGGACGAAGTGGACGCTCCGCTGGACGAAGCGAACGTCGGGCGATTTAACAAGATGCTTGCGGATATGTGCGGGCAGACGCAGTTTATTGTGGTGACGCACAATCGTAAGACGATGGAGATGGGGTCTGTGATGTATGGCGTGACGATGCAGGAGCCGGGAGTTTCGAAGTTGGTTTCCGTTAAGTGGGAGGAGACGGCGGCAGCGGCGGCGCCGAAGAGCGCGAGTAATGCGGCATAAGCGCGCGCTGTATTTTGTGAGATATTTGCTTCAGTAGCATTTCCTCACTTGACTGCGGAATTGATTGGCTTCAAGGACTTTGCGGGCTGGTCGCGGGAACCACGACTGACCATTACGTCGATGAAGAATCCAAGTTCATAAGCTTGGCCAGATCATCGGCGAACGGACTATGCAATTCCTTCAGCTCGTTAAGCTCAGCAAGCGCTTCTTCATTCCTTCCCAGGCGGAAATATACTTCGCCCAGCGCGACGCGCAGCTCGGGGTCGTGGGGGTTGAGATTGGTTGCAGCGAGAAAAGCCTGCAAAGCATCTTCATATTTTTGTTGCTGCAAGTAAATTTCTCCAAGGTTAGCTCGCGCCTCAAACTGCATGGGATCAAGTTGCAGTGCCTTTATGTAGGCCGCGATCGCCTCGGCGTATTTATCCTGCTTACGCAAGACGTATCCGAGGAGAACGTAAGGCTGCGGAGAGTCTGGACCGAGTCGCACCGCCTCGGCTGCGGCGTCTAGCGCATTAGGCAAACTCTCAAGCTTCAAGTTGCTTCTAGCAAGTTGACAATATAATTCCGCGTCAGACGGGTCGAGCCGAGTGGCCGTTTGGATGGCGCACACCGCATCGGAGTAGCGACCAAGCTCACTGTAAGCATAGGCGAGGAAGTGATGCCCGTACGCCGATCCAGGGTCGAGCTTGACCGCATCCAAGCCACACGCAAGTGCTTGGTCTAGGTTTCCGAGTGCACAGTGAGCGCGGCAAGTGTCCCAATATGTGTGGAGCTCACTCGGGCGCAGTTTCATGGATTGCTGGAGATGTGCCAAGGCGTCTTTGGGTCGCCCCATTCTGAGGTAGAGGGCGCCTAACCACGATTGCAGGGCAGCGTTATTGGGCATCAGGTGGGCAGCACGCTTAAACGCAGCGGCTGCTTCGGGGACACGATCAAGATTAGCTGCGGCCCAGCCGACGCCGTGCCAGCCGTCAACATTCTTCTGATTTATCTCCGTCACTTTTTGGAAGGCTGCAAGAGCTTGTTCCCACTGAGTGCACTCGCCTGCTATAAGTCCGAGTTGGTAAGGCCAGAATTCGTGGTGCATCAGCTCGGGCTTTATTCTGAACGCCCGATTCAGGGAGTCGAGAGCTTCCTGATTGCGTCCAAGTGCACGGTACGTCAGGCCGAGACGGGCATGTGCGTCGCCATAATCGGGTGCGCGCTGAAGCGCCTTCTCGTAGAAATCGAGAGCCTCGCTGTGTCGGTCCAGCCTCGCGAGACAAGACGCGGTGAGAACGAAGATGAGTGCAGAATCGGGCCGAGCTTTTGTGGCCTTCTGGAGCACGTCTAGAGCCTCGAGGTAAATTCCGCGACGTCTTTTGCGATTGGCGTGAAAGAGCCACCACTTGATCTTGATTGTCGTCAGGAAGTTTTCCACGGTTTCACCAGCCACAACAATATCAAAACTTTGGCATACCGAACCCACCAGCGTCGAATGCGATCTCGACCGGTTCCTGTTTCTTCCGTGGGGGGTGGAATGGTGACCGCATGTTTTTCTTAACGGTTGACATGGCTGGACGCTGCGTTAGAATGTGCGGCGCTGCATCGAGGAACATCACTTGGCATCCCCACAAATGACACCTGTGATATCGCAGACGAATTTTCCCGGATTGAAGCTACGCGGGCGCGGCAAGGTGCGCGACATATATGAGGTTGGCGACAAGTTGCTGATTGTCGCGACGGACCGGTTGTCGGCGTTTGACGTGGTGCTGCCGACGCCGATTCCGGATAAGGGCAAGGTGCTCACGCAGCTATCGCTTTTCTGGTTTGAGAAGCTGGCTAGCCTCGTGCCCAATCACATTATTTCCGCGAGGGACTTTGGCGGCGAGCTGACGCCGTACGCTGACGCGCTTGCAGGGCGCGCGATGCTGGTGCGCAAGACCGAGCCTGCGCCGATCGAATGCGTCGTGCGAGGATATATTTCGGGGTCCGGGTGGAAGGATTATCAGAAGACGGGAGCGATCTGCGGGATTAAGCTGCCGGAGGGAATGCGCGAGTCTGACCGATTGCCGGAGCCGCTTTTCACGCCCTCAACGAAGGCTACGACGGGACACGACGAGAATATTTCGTTCGATCAGACTGTGGAGACCGTGGGGCGGCCGCTGGCGGAGAAATTGCGGGATACGAGCCTAGCGATTTATCACAGCGCTGTGGAACACGCGGCGAGCCGCGGGATCATAATCGCGGACACGAAATTCGAATTTGGCCTGATCGGCAACGAATTGATCTGGATTGACGAGGCCCTGACGCCGGATTCTTCGCGCTTCTGGCCGGCGGATGAATATGCGCCGGGGCGCACGCAGCCTTCTTTCGACAAACAGTACGTGCGCGATTATCTGGAAAAGATTGGATGGAACAAGCAAGCTCCAGGTCCGGCGCTTCCCGCGGACGTGGTGGCGGCTACACAGGGGAAATACCGGGAAGCCTACCAGCGAATTACCGGCCACGAATTAGACTAAGAGAAATTGCAGCGGGAAGCGAACGCGACGATTCGGACGTTGCGGATGCTGCCGCGCGGCATTTTTCTTTGGCGATTCTCCCAGTGCTCATGCGGAGCGTGTCATCGTGAAAGAACAACTGGAATCTTTGATTGGGATGATGGTGGAGCGCGGAATTCTGCTGGAAGAGGCGGTTACGGAATTCGAGAAGAAGTTCATAAAGCGGGTGCTGGAACGACAGGATGGGAATCAGTCGCGGGCCGCGAAGGTGCTGGGGATTCACCGGAATACTTTGAGTCGCAAGGTGGGGGAATATAAGTTAGATCATGCGGGGCATAAGCGGGGGTAGTGGCGGTTGGGCTTGACACTTCGTTTGGAATTCTCCACGACTTCAAGCAAGCGCGGATCCCTCCGTCCGTGCGAGATGACAACGTAAACGCGCGTCAACAACAGGTTGGGCATTCCCCAGGCAGTGTCCAAGCGGCCTTGCAAAACGCACGCGAGGCAAGCCTCGCGCCATACAAAGCGCCGGCAAGCCGACGCACTCCAAAATAGGCTCGGCGCGGATGCTTGCTGCGAATGTGTAAGATCGAGTCGCGGGCGACGGTGTGAGGCAGGTGATGTGAGCAGGAATTTGTGCGCCTGCGAAAAAAATGGCCGGGCATTTCTGCGCCGGCCATTTTTTATTGCGAATTGTTGCAGATTATTACTGTTTGGCTGGCACCTTGTGATGTTTGCCGGTTTCGGCTTTCTCCGGGATGGTCGTGGGATCTACTTTCACTTGATCCCAGTGGAGCAGGAACGGCGACGGATCGTAGTTGACGATGGCGCCGGAGAAGCGGATGCCGTCGTCCTTGGCCAAACGCGTGACGTCTGGCTGAGCAGTTTCCTGCGCTGCGTTGGGCGTGCTGGCAGGCGGAGCAGCGGTCCAAACTTTTACGTCCATATTCGCGGTGGTGGCATTTTGCACTTCGGTTTCGTCGGCACCGGTGAAGACTTCGAAGCTGACGAAACCCTCGCCTTGCTTGACTTCGATGATTTTGCCGACGACGCCGGGAAATTGTGCGCCGCAGATGGCCAGCCAGGTCTGTTTGGCCTTGTCGCCCCCGCCACCCAGATCGGTCAAAACGGTTAGAATCGTGCTGGAAGCTGCGATTTTCTGCAGATCCGCGGCAGCCGGAATCGTGTAGGTCGCCGGGCGGTCGCCGGAAGTGCCGGCGAGCGTGAGCAATTCGCCCACTTGCGCGTCCACCGAGCTATCGCATCCGGGTTGTTCGTAAACCAGGATTGCTTTGCGCAGATAGTCTTTGATTTTGTCCGCATCGGGAACGCCGAGGTTGATGGCGCGCGCGAGAGCCCAGAATCCGTCCACAGATTGCGGAGGCGTGGCACCCAAGTAGGCGAGACCTTCGCGGTAATAGGAGATCGCGTCCTTCGGATTATCGGCGACGGCACCTTTGAAGGCGTCAATCGCAGCCGGATAATCTTTCAGTTGAAGATCGGCAAAACCGGCAGCGGCGTCGAAGAATGCGATTCCGGGTTTTTTCTGTTCGGCGAATTGATCATCGGTGAGCTTGGAATCGGCGGGTTTGGGATATTTTGCAAGAAGATCCGCGCCTTCTTTCGCGGCGTCACGGGCTTTCACGAGTTGATCGTGCACGTCGGGCGCTTTGGGATTAAACGCGAACGGGAAGACTTGCACGCGAGTCTGAAGAACCTGAAGGCGCGTGCCGGTGTCCAGCTTATCGCCCATGGCGAGTAATTTGTCGGAGTATTCGAGGACTTTGGGATAATTTTTCAGCTCGGTATAGGTGGAGACGTAGAGCTGATCCACGTACGTCATCAGGGTCGAAGTAGGAAACTTCGTGACGAAATCGTCCAGGAGCTTGATGCGATTTTGCGCATTGGTTTCGGCGCGCGCAGCCTGGAAGGCGTTGTACTCCGGAATGGTGTAGGAGGTTTTCGCCTGATCTTGTTGCAGTCCGCGTGCGGCAGCTGGTCGCGCAGGAAGAAAAACCAGAACGAGTGCAGTAAGTAGAATTCCCTTCGTAGCAAAGCGCATTCGGATCATCTCTTCCCTGCCTCCTGGGCCAGTATTGGTACGGATAAACGGTATCGCCTAGGGTCACAGCCCCTGAAGGATAACGAGCTAAACGAAACCGGGATTATAGGGAAACCCACGCATGCGTGCAAGGTGAATCCATCTTGCGGACAGATTTCGCGTCCCAGTTCCGGCTGGGTGAATGTTCTCACGTGAATGATAAGATGGCAAATGGAAGAGAAATGTCGCCTCGCCGGAGTTATGGATATGAATAATGGAAAACCGCTGGACGGGAAAGTGGCGATTATTACGGGAGCGAGCCGCGGAATTGGTCTGGCGGTGGCGCACCGATTGGGAACACTGGGCGCGAAATTGAGTTTGTGCGCGCGCGACGCGAAGAGGCTGGAAAGCGCTGCGGACGAAGTACGTCCGGGAGTGGCTGGGGTGTTTACTGCCGCGGTGGATGTGACGCATGGCGACCAAATCGTGGCCTTCGTGCAAAACACCGAGAAAACGCTGGGTTCGGTGGAGATTCTGGTGAACAACGCAGGGATAGGATATTTCGGACCCACCCACGAAGCCACGGAAGCGAATTGGGACACTGTGTTGGACACCAATTTGAAGTCCGTGTTCCTGGCGAGCAAGGCGGTGGCGGCGGGCATGATTGCGCGGCGGGGCGGGCACATCATCAATATTGCGTCGCTTGCGGGAAAGAATGCGTTTGCGGGAGGCGGGATTTATTGCGCATCGAAGTGGGGATTGCTCGGACTGACGGAGTGCATGGCGGAGGATTTGCGGACGTACGGCATACGGGTGAGCGCGATTTGTCCGGGGAGTGTGGCCACGGATTTTTCGCCGCACGGGAAGAAGGATATCAGCAAGATGTTGCAAGCAGAAGATATAGCGCACGTGGTGGAAATGATTGTGACGCAGGCGCCGCAGAGTTTTATTAGTGAGGTTTTGTTGCGGCCTACGCAGAAGCCGTAGTTGGCGACGGCGGTTTGCGGCAATGAAGCTAGTGCAACACCAAGACTAAATTCAAAAACGCCCGCCTAAAAGGCAAGAGCAGGCGGCCGCTACAAATTCAAAGGCGAACTCAAAAGCTGTGTTTTGAGGGATTTACGCGGACGTGAATCCTTTGGACTGAGAGCGCATCCAATCGTTTAAGCTTGAACCATTTGAGCTTGAACTAATATGCCGACACACTACCAAGGCGACACAGAGACGGTACGAGCGTTGAGCGCCTACATCAATCTGGTGCGAGCCTCGGACTCGACACTCGCGAAGACCACCGCGCATCTGGAAGGGTTGGGAGTGACCATGGGGCAGTTCGCGGTGCTGGAAGCGCTGCTGCACCTTGGTCCGATGTGCCAGCACACGCTGGGCAAGAAACTTCTGCGCAGCGGCGGAAACGTGACTCTGGTGGTGGACAACCTGGAACGGCACGGATGGGTGCGGCGGGAACGGCAGGTAGAGGATCGCCGCATGATTCAAATCCATCTGACGCCGAAAGGTCGTCGGCTGATCACGCGGGTGTTTCCAGAGCACGCGAAAGTAGTGGCGAAAGTGATGAGCCAATTAAGCGCTGCGGAGCAGGAACAATTGCGCAAGCTGGCGCGCAAGCTGGGCCAAGGCGCGGATGAATTGTGCACGGAAAGACTAAAGAGGGAGAAAGAGAATGATCACGATCAGACCGAGTAACGAACGCGGCCACAACCAGATCTCGTGGCTGGATTCACGATTCACATTTTCATTTGATCAGTATTACGATCCGCAGCACATGCAGTTCCGTTCGCTGCGCGTATTGAACGAGGACGTAGTCGCGCCGGGACAGGGATTCGGGATGCATCCGCATCGCGATATGGAAATCCTGACCTGGATTCTGGACGGAGCCATCGAGCATCGCGACAGCATGGGCTCGGGCGCGGTGCTACGCCCCGGAGAATTGCAGCACATGACTGCGGGCACGGGAGTGCTGCACAGCGAATTCAATCCTTCGCCGAAGGATCCGACGCACCTGCTGCAGATATGGATCACGCCGGAGCGCAAGGGCCTGAAGCCGGGGTACGAGCAACTGACGTTTCCGGACAAGGATTTGCGCGGTAAGTTCCATCACGTGGCGGGGCCGGAGGCTCCGATCACCATTCACCAGGACGCGGATCTTTTTATCACGCGGCTCGACCAGGGCCAGGAAACCAAGTATGCGCTGAAGGCCGGGCGGCATGCGTGGGTACAACTGGCGAAGGGCGCGGTGAAATTGAATGGAGTGGAATTGAAGGCGGGCGATGGAGCGGCCATTACCTCGGAAGACGAAGTGCGGGTGGAAGCGAAGGAAGCATCGGAAGTGCTGTTGTTTGATTTGGCGTAAAAACTAAATTTGAATAGGAGAGATGCGGATGACTTCGACGAACGATATAACCACGTTGGCGGGACGAATTCTGATCAGCGTGATGTTCCTGATCAGTGGATTTTTCAAGGTGGGCGGGTACGCGCAGATTGTGGGTTATGCGACGGCTATGCATTTGCCCGCGCCGGGCGTGGCGATCGCGGTGGCGGCTGCTATAGAACTCGCTTGTGGACTGGCGATTCTGGCGGGATTCAAGACGCGGTTTGCGGCTTGGCTGCTGTTTCTGTACCTGATCCCGGTCACTTATTTTTTCCACAACTTCTGGGCAGTGCAAGGCCAGGAGCAACAGACACAGATGATCAACTTTTTGAAGAACGTCTCGATCATGGGCGGGCTGCTGGTGCTGTCTGTGAATGGGGCCGGGGGTTATTCGGCGGATGGGGCGCTCGCGAAGAAGGGCTGAACATGGAAAATCTTTAAGCGGAGGCGGGCACGGCGTGCCGTGCCCCTAGGCCAGCGGTTGAAACATCCTAAAGGAGAAATCATGAGTGCACTGAAAAAGACTGCTACAACCAGCGCGCCGATTCACAGTTTGATTGGAGAACGATGGAGTCCGCGAGCGTTTGCGAGCCGGCCGGTGGAAGCGGAGAAACTGCGGAGTTTGTTTGAAGCGGCGCGTTGGGCGGCTTCTTCGTTCAACGGGCAGCCGTGGAATTTCATCGTGGCGACGAAGGATCATCCGGAGGATTACAAGCGGCTGCTGGATTGCTTCATCGAGTTCAACCAGGGGTGGGCGAAGAACGCGCCGGTGCTGGCGTTGAGCGTGGCGAAATTGAAGTTCGAGCACAACGGCGAGCCGAATCGCCATGCATTTCATGACGTGGGACAGGCGGTTGCTACTTTGCAGCTACAGGCGGAGGCGCTGGGTTTGGCCGTGCACCAAATGGCGGGAATCATGCCGGAAAAGGCGCGGGAACTTTTCGCGATTCCCGAAGGGTACGAAGCCGTGGCGGGAATTGCGATTGGGTATCCAGGCGAGGCGCATACTTTGCCGGACCAGTTGAAGGAACGGGAATTGGCGCCGCGGGAGCGGAAGGCGCTCGACTCGTTCGTGTTCACGGGGAAATGGGGGAAGGTTTCACCGATTGTTGGCGGCAAGGGGTGATGGGGCTGTTGGGAGCAGGCGAGGCAAGCCTCGCGGGATCGTTTTGTTGCCGGGCATTGAGCTTCGAGGACAGCGGCGGCAAGCCGCCCCGCTCCAAATTGGGCTGGGCGTCGATGTTTGATGCGAGTGCGGAAGATCGAACCGCGGGCAGCGGTACGCCAAAGTCAAATTCAAGTAGGCCCGCCCGAAACGCAGGCGGCCGCTGCATAATCGAAGACAAAAACCAACGGAGCCGGCGGGACGCCGGCGCTACGAACTTCATTGGCCGGATGCCGACGGGTCGCTGACCGTTAGATTTTTGGCAGGACGATTCCCTGCTGGGATTGGTATTTGCCTTTTTTGTCTTTGTAGGAGACTTCGCACTGCTCGTCGGATTCGAAGAAGATCACCTGGCAGAGGCCTTCGTTGCCGTAGATTTTGGCCGGCAGCGGAGTAGTGTTGCTGATCTCCAGGGTGACGAAGCCTTCCCATTCGGGTTCGAACGGCGTGACGTTGACGATGATGCCGCAGCGCGCGTATGTGGATTTGCCGACGCAGAGGGTTAGCACGTTGCGCGGAATGCGGAAATATTCGACGGAGCGGCCCAGCGCGAAGGAATTGGGCGGGACGATGCAAACGTCGCCTTTGAATTCGACGAATGATTTCGAATCGAAGTGCTTGGGGTCGACGATCGAAGAATTTACGTTGGTGAAGATGCGGAATTCATCGGCGACGCGCATGTCGTAACCATAGGACGAAACGCCGTAGCTGATTACCCCGTCGCGGACCTGACGGTCTTCATAGGGCTCGATCATTTTGTGCTCTCGCGCCATTTTGCGAATCCATTTATCTGACTTCACCGACATTATGGCCTCCGGAAATTCTAGGTGATCGTTCTGCGCCAATTATTGCGCGACCTGATTAAGCTGGTGCTGTAAGAGAGTCGGGCAGTGTATTACAGGGGACGGCGCTTGACAACCTGCAACTCCCTGTCTAGCATGGGTTTCCGGCCTGTGGGAGGAAAGTGTGATCAAGCTCGACATCGTAAACGCAATCGTACAGAAGACGAATATCACCCGAACGAAGGCCGAGCAGGCGGTGGAAACCGTCTTCGAGGCGATGAAGAATGCGCTGGGCCGCGGCGAACGTATTGAACTGCGGCGATTCGGCGTGTTCAACGTGAAGCCGCGCAAGACCGGAATCGGCCGCAATCCGCGCACCGGACAACAAGTGAGCATCCCTCCCGGCAAGGCTGTGCGCTTCAAGCCCGGCAAGGAATTGCAGTCGCTGCCGACGGCCGCCGCGGCGCCGAAGCCCTGAACTGCCTGGCGCCTTGCGAGCCGCACGCGGCGCCGAACCCGTTTTTCGCGCTGGGGCATCCAACCTTCATGGGCAATAGCACCGGCAACGGGCACGGCCGCGTCCCACTGGAAATCCTCGACCGAAATTATCCGGAGATAATTGATCTGCCACCGCCAAGGATGCGCGCGCGGCGGCGACCGATTTGGCCCGCGATCGTTTTCTTCTGTTTGACTCTCCTGATGACGCTTTCGGCCGGGGCGCTGATTGCGACGTCGTTCGCACAGAATGTGGAGCCGTTTTCGGGCGATGAAAAACTATTCGCGATTCCGCTGCTGCCGTTTCAACATCCGGGAATGTTGCTGCTGGGGATTCCTTTTTCGTTGACGCTGCTGGGATTTTTTATGGCGCACGAGATGGGCCACTATCTCGCGTGTAAATACTATGGGATTGACTGCAGCTATCCGTTTTTCCTGCCTTCGCCCTTCCCTTTCGGAACGTTTGGCGCGGTGATACGAATTCGCGCGCCGATCACCACGCGGCGGGCGCTTTTTGATATTGGTGTCGCTGGACCGATTCTGGGATTCATTGTGGCTCTGCCATTGACCGCGTACGGAATTGCGATGTCGAAGGTGATTCCGGGTGTGCAGGACGATGGCGGACTTATTTTTGGATTTCCGGCACTGATGAGAATTTTTATGGCGATGTTTCATCCCGGAACCGAGGCGAAATCTTTGTTGTTTCATCCGGTGGCGCTGGCTGCGTGGATTGGATTGCTGGCGACGGCTTTGAATTTATTGCCGGTGTGGCAACTGGATGGCGGGCACATCCTTTACAGTCTGGCGCCGCAGCGGCACCAGCGTTTTTCGCTCACTGCGGCGGTGGCGCTCGTGTTTATGGGAGTCGGCTACTGGCACGTCTGGGCGTTCTGGGGGATTGTGCTGCTGATTTTGTCGCTGCGATTTCCGCACCCGCCGCCGTTTGACCGCTGGGAGTCGCTGGACGCTTCGCGAAAACTTTTGGCTTGCGTGGCGCTGATTATTTTTGTCCTGTGCTTCTCGTTGTGGCCTACGAATAATCTCTGGTAGGTGGGGCTCGGTGTAGTCGAAGACGATCAAACGATTAACACAGAGGACACAGAGAAAAGGCGGAGGAAAATCCGAGAAAGATAAACGCCTGAACCGCAGAGAAGCAGAGTTCGCAGAGAAAACCTTCCGGCAATGACTGCCCGATTCGATGAAACTAAACCGGCCGCTATAAGTTAAAAGGCAAATTCAAAAACAACGCAAAAGGCGCAGAGCTGAAGCTCGCCGCTACAAATTCAAAACCTGTTCGCGGTTGTGGGCTAGAAGAGGCTGGCGGGGTCTACGTCCACGATTACGGCGGTTTCGGGGATTTCTTTTTTGGCACAGAAATCCAGGGCGCCGCTTAGGGCCTGCGAGAGCGCGGAGCGTTGCGGCGATTTCAGTAGAAATTGGAAGCGGTATTCCTGGCGCAGGCGGGCCAGGGGGGCGGCGGCGGGGCCCAAGATTTTCACGCCGCGATTTTCGTAAGGTGCGAAGTAAGCGGCCAAGGCGCGGGACCAGCGGATCGCGTTTTCGATTTTCTTATCGCGGACCAAGATGCAGGCTAGCGCGGTGAACGGTGGGTAGTGCAGCATGCGGCGGAAATGAGCTTCTTTTTCGTAGAACGAGAGATAGTCTTGTTTCGCGGCGTGCTCGATAGCGTAGTGCTCGGGATAGTGCGTTTCAACGAGGACTTCGCCGGAAAGTTCGCCGCGGCCGGCGCGGCCGGCGACTTGCGTGAGCAATTGAAAGGTGCGTTCGGCGGCGCGAAAATCGGGGCGACCTAAGGCGAGATCCGCGGCGACAACTCCCACTAGCGTGACACGCTGGAAATCGTGACCTTTGGCGACCATCTGCGTGCCAACCAGAACGTCCAGTTCGCCTTTTGCGAAGGCGCCGAGGACTTGCTGAAATTCGCGCTTGGTGCGGACGGTGTCGCGATCGAGGCGGGCGATTTTCGCGGCGGGGAAGGTTTCGCGCAGATATTCTTCGACGCGTTCGGCGCCGTCCCCGACGAAATACATGTATTCAGCGTGACATTTCGGGCATTGCTTGGGCGGGCGAAGCGAATATCCGCAGTAGTGGCATTCCAGGCGTTGACGATTTTTATGATATGTGAGGGCGATGCTGCAATTCTGGCATTGCACGAAGGCGCCGCAGCTGCGGCAGAGAGAGGACCAGGAGTAGCCGCGGCGATTGATCAGGACCATGGCTTGGGTTTTTTCCTCGAGGCGCAGTGCGATCGCGGCTCGGAGCGATTCGGAGACAGGTGCGGCCTTGTGGGCGCGGCGAAATTCTTCGCGTAGGTCAACGATGCGGACTTCGGCCAGCGGACGATCGGCTACGCGGGCCGTAAGCTCTAGTAAGTGATATTTTCGGTCGCGCGCGTTGTGGTAGGTCTCAAGCGACGGAGTTGCGGAACCTAACAGCGCGACGGCTCCTTCGAGGCGGGCGCGGTATACGGCAGTGTCGCGCCCATGATAGCGCGGCGTTTCTTCCTGTTTGTAGCTGGTTTCCTGCTCTTCGTCCACGATGATTAGGCCAAGATTTTCAAGGGGCGCGAAGACGGCGGAGCGTGTGCCCACGACTACGCGCGCTTCGCCGTGGCGGGCGCGCCACCATTCGCGGGCTCGTTCGCTGTCGGGCAGGGCGCTGTGCAGAATCGCTACTTGCTCGCCGAAGCGCGCGCGGACCAAGCGGCCGACCCAAAGGGTGAGCGCGATTTCGGGGACTAGGACGATGGCCGTTTTGCCGCGGGAGAGTGCGGCTTCGATCGCGCCCAGATAGACTTCGGTCTTTCCGCTGCCGGTGACGCCGTGGAGCAGAGCGGCTGTGAATTTTTCGGCTACCAGCCAGCGCCAGATTTCTGCCAGCGCGTGTTTTTGTTCGGCATTGAGGACGTTCGTGGGCGGCGTGAAATCGGTGTCCCAGGGATCTTCTTCGGCGGTGAGCGATTCTTCCCAAGTGAGCAGGAGGCCTGCGGTTTCAAGACGCTTGACAACGAGCGGAGTGATCGCAGCTCTTTCGAGCAGAATTTCCAGTGGGAGTGGAACTCCGGTATCCATAAGAACTTCGCGAACGCGTTTTTCGGGTTGGCCGACGGGTGAGTCGGCAGCGCCCGTGTGCCATGCCACGATTTTTTGGGTGCGGGTTTTGCGGCGATGGGTGCTCTCGCGGGCTGCCAGATGGCCGCGGCGGACGAACTGTTCGGCGGCGGTTGCGCCGCCCGGCATACGGGCTACGCGGGTTTCGGTTAGCGCGCGTTCAGGGGCGTCTGCCTTTTGTTTGTCGAAGAGGTTGAGAAATTTCAGCTCGGCGGCTTCGACGTCGGTATTTTCTTCATTGGTGGCGAGATCTTGCAGGTAGACGCGGCCTTCGCTGGTGAGCCAGTATTCGCGATGGTTGCGCAATTCGATTTCGGGGGGAAGCATGGCGCGGAAGGCCTCGCCTATCGGCGCGAGGTAGTAGCGGCTGATCCATTGGCCTAGTTCGAGCAGCTTGGGGGGCAGCGCCGGAACCCGATCGAGCAGCTCGGCAATTTCTTTGATGCGTTTGGTTTCCGGCGCGCGGTTGGAAACTGCCAGGCCGACCCCGATCATCGGGCGATTGCGGAATGGGACGAGCACACGCCGGCCAACGAGCTCTTCGCCATTGCACCAGGCGGGCACAGCGTAAGTAAACGCCGAGCGCAGCGGAACGGGAAGCGCGACTTCCAGGTAGCGTTGAGTCATTGGATCAGTGGAATAGTGTAACAGCGTGCGATGAATGATCGGAGCGCGTGCTAATTGGAGGAATCCGTCGCGCATTGGGGCGCTGGCCTGCGATGCCTTGCTGATCAGTGCGAGCGATTCAGCACAGGCAGGATTGCCTGTGCCACTAAAACCTAATTCAAAGACTGACGAGGACGATGCCGATGAAGATGAGGACGATGCCTAGCCATTGGGAGCGTTCGAGGCGTTCGCGGAGGAAGATCCAGGCTAGCAGGACCGTGAAGGCGCCGTAGAGCGAGGCTAGCACGCTGACGACTGAAACTTGGCCGGTGCCTAGGCCGGCGTTGTTGGCGACGAAGGCGGCGGTGTCGAGGATGCCGACGGCGAGGAGAAGCCACCAGACCTTACCGTGTGGAAGCTTTAGCGTTTGGCCTGTGGGCACGGCTGCGACGGAGAGCGAAACCAGAGCCGTTAGGCGCATGACCCAGACAGAGACGGCGCTACCCACTGCTGGGATTACGTGAAATCCCAGGAACCAGAAGAGGACGCCGAAACCCAGAGCGGCGCAGATGGCCCAGCCGACGCCCGTGGATAAATGTGCACGAGGGGTGTTCGTTTCGGCAGCGGATGTTTCCGACGCGTGTCGCGGATCGTTTTCTGCTGGCGTGGATTTTGATTGCGCGAAGGACGTGGCGGCCAGGATTACGCCTAGCAGCGTGACGCCGAGCCCTGTGGCGCGGACGGCGTGGATGCGTTCGCCGCTGAGCAGCGATAGCGCGACCGTTAACGCTGGATAGCTGGAGGAGACGGGGCCGACGATGCTCATGGTGCCGTGCTCGAAGGAATGATAGAGCGCTAGCGACGAGAGCATGTTCAGCAGGCCCGCGGCTACGGCCATGGCCCACGGGTGCCAGCCCGGAGCGACGCCATGCGAAAAGCCGCCGGTGGATTTCAGGTACACACTGAGTGCGAGGAAGCCAAAAAACTGCATGAAGAAAAGCGTGCGGTAGGCGCCGACCTGGCGTGAGGCGAAGCGGGCGGCGAAATCCGCGGCGCCCCAGGAGACAGCGCCGGTTAGGCCGAGGATTATAGCTAGCGAAACATTCATAACACGAAACGGCTAGCGCTTCTTAGGTTGCAGGCCGAGGACAGCCATGACTTTTTGCAGGTCCTTCCAGACTTCGGGTTTCGCGCCGGGGTTGCGGAGCAGGTAGGCAGGATGGTACGTGGGCATCAATTTTGCAGCGCGGAAATCGAACCACTCGCCGCGAAATTTGGAGATGCCTTGGGTGGTTTGCAGGAGCGTCTGAGCAGAGCAACTCCCCAGCGTGCAGATCACTTTGGGTTTGATGGTGTCAATCTGGCGCATTAGAAATGGCGAGCAGGTGGTGATCTCGTCTTTTTCGGGGAGGCGATTTTCTGGGGGGCGGCATTTTACTACGTTCGCGATGTAGACGTCTTGGCGCTCGAGGCCCATGGCTTTGATCATGTCGGTGAGGAGTTTGCCGGCGCGGCCGACGAAGGGTTCGCCGCTGAGATCTTCGTCGCGGCCGGGGCCTTCGCCTACGAACATCAGCTCGGCGTTGGGATTGCCTGTGCCGAAGACGATCTTGGTGCGACCTTTGTGGAGTTTGCAACGGGTACAATCGCCGATGTCCTCGCGGATGCGGGGGAGAGTGTCGCCTGCGACGCGCTCGATTGTTTCGAAGAGCGATGGAGCGGCGGCCGGCAAGATTGTCGCGGCGGCCGATTTCTGTGGCGCGGACGACGGCGCGACATTTACGGGAGCAGCGGGCGCACGACCGGGAGCCGCTGCGGCCATTGGGGTAGGAGCTTGCGCGGAGATGGGGCTGGACGTTGCCACGGCGCGCGATTCGGTTGGCGCGGTGGCGCTTTCGGCGATCGCGTGCAGCGGCGGACGGTCGCGGTAGTAGGGGCCGAGGCCGAGATCCTCACCGTAGCGCAGCCAGTCCTTCACTTGTTCTTCAAGTCGGGCATCGTCACGAACTTCGCTGCGGGCGCCCACACCTGCGCGCTTGGCCGGATCCATAAATCCTCCACCTGAGAATGTACCGCTTGAGAATCTACTTGGATTGTTTCTGAATATCCAGTACCTGATCGAGGATGCGATTGGCTACGTCGAATTTATTGAGCTGAGGAAGCGCGAGTTCGCGGCCGTCGCGGAGAAAGAGGGTGACGATGTTGGTGTCGGTGTCGAAGCCTGCGCCGGCCTGGGTGACGTCGTTGGCGACGATCATGTCGACGGATTTGCGCTGCAGCTTGCCGCGGGCGTGTTCGGCGACGTTGTGCGTTTCTGCGGCGAAGCCTACGAGGATGCGATTGAGTTTTTCGCGGCCGAGCTCGGCGAGAATGTCGGGCGTGGGTTCGAGCTCGAGAGTGAAAGTGCCATCGCCGCGTTTGATTTTTTTGTCTTGAGCGGCGGCGGGACGGTAGTCGGAAACGGCGGCGGACATGATGGCGACGTTTGCTTCGCGGGCGCGTTCGCGAACCGCTTGATGCATTTGTTCAGTGGAGCGCACGGGCACCCAATCCACGCCTTCGGGAATTTTCAGGTCGGTGGGGCCGCTGACTAGAATCACGCGAGCGTCACGACGATGCGCGGCTTCGGCGACAGCGTAGCCCATTTTGCCGGAGGAACGATTGGTGAGAAAACGGACTGGGTCAATGTCTTCGCAGGTGGGACCGGCAGTGACGAGTACCGTTTGTCCCGCGAAGTCGTGACGCAGGCCTAGGACTTCGGAAACTTTTTTGACGATGGATTCAGTGGCAGCCAAGCGACCGGCGCCGGTCATGCCGCAGGCCAGGTAGCCTTCATCGGGATCGACCACGTGAACACCGCGGGCGCGCAGGGCGGCTAGATTTTGTTGAGTTGCCGGATGCTCCCACATGTTGACGTTCATCGCGGGGGCGACCACTACGGGAGCTTTGGTAGCGAGATAGAGGGTGGAGAGAAAATCTTCGGCTATCCCGTGCGCGAATTTTCCGAGCATGTCGGCAGTGGCGGGGGCTACGAGGAGCAGATCAATGCGCTGGGCCACGGCGATGTGTTCGATTGCGCTTTCGACGTTGGCAGGAGCAGAGCCAGCTGTCGCGAAAATGTCTGTGATCACTTTTTGGCCGGTGAGGGCGGCGAAGGTTAGTGGGGTGATGAATTCCTGGGCGGCGCGGGTCATTACGACCTGGACGTCGAGCTTTTCGTTTTGCAGGCGGCGGACCAGTTCGGCGGCTTTGTAGGCCGCGACACCGCCGGTTACGCCTAGGGCGATTTTCATGGAGTCTTGATCCGCCTAGAGGATTGGTGAGTCATGCCATCGCTCCAAGACGTCATCGGTGGTCGCCTTACCAGCGATGGCGCACTGAAGTGCGCCGCTACGAAATCAAAACCAAGTTCAAAGGCTGCCCGATTCGATGAACCTGAATCGGCCACTACGAAGTCAACTGCAACTTCAAAGACGCCCGCCGCAAAAACAAAAGCAGGCGGCCGCTACAAATTCAAATGCAACGGCAAAGGCAAAATCTGGTGTTGCGCTCACTTCTTCTTTTTCTCGTTAATGTCTTCGGCTTGTTCGTTCAGGTGGGGGGCGTCGTATTCGAGCAGGCCCTTCTGCAGTTCCTCTTCGGCGATGCGCGTGGTTTTGCGCGACCGAGGGTTATCCACCATGGGGCGGCCGCCGATCAACAATTGCCGAGCGCGGCGCGCGACGACTACGACGTAGGCAAATTGGCTATCTGGTGCATCCTTGAGATGAGCCATGTGAAGATCAGCCTCCAAAAGACATCAGGATTTCGCGAATTCGTTCTTCGTTCGGCGCCACCCGGCAACGCGAGCCCAGAGCGATGGCCTGCACTTCCCTGCCCGCGCGCTCGAGATCATCGTTGATGATGGCGAAATCATAGCTGCTGTAGTTCAACATTTCCTGGCGGGCCCGTTCGAGCCGCCGGTGAATCTCGTCTTCGGAATCCTGCCCGCGCGCCCGAATGCGCCGTTCGAGTTCCGCGCGCGAAGGAGGCAAAACAAAAACGGCCACCGCGCCCGGAAGTTTGCGTTTTACCTGCAAAGCGCCCTGGACATCAATCTCCAGGACCAGATCTTTTTTCTCCGCCAGGGCTTTTTCCAGCCACTTGCGCGGAGTGCCGTACCAGTTCTTGCCGAACACCTGAGCGTATTCCAGGAAATCACCGCGCTCGACCATCTGCTGGAACTCACCCTCAGTGACAAAATTGTACCACTTGCCGTCGCTCTCCGTCTTGCGCGGCGACCGAGTGGTACACGAAACAGACAGCAGGGTGCCTGGGACCTCCAGAATCTTCTCCACGAGGGTGGATTTCCCGGAGCCCGAAGGGCCGGAGACGATCAGCAGCAACGGATCCGGTTGACTCATTCGATGTTCTGCACCTGTTCACGCAATTTTTCGATCTCGGACTTGATTTCCAGGCCGAGGCGCGTGATGTCCAGACCTTCCGCGTCGTTGCCGGGTGTTTTCGAAAGCAGGGTGTTGGATTCGCGCTGCATTTCCTGGAGCAAGAAGTCGAGTTTTTTGCCGACGTCGGCGGCACCCGACAGCAGCGACTCAAATTGTTGCACGTGACTACGCAGGCGCGCCAGTTCCTCGGAGACATCGCTGCGTTCGGCGGCGATGGACGCTTCCTGGGCGAGGCGCGCGGGATCGAGAGGAGTTTCGCCGAGCAATTCCTGCAAGCGGGCGGCGAGGCGTTTGGCGAATGCGGGGCGCGCGCCTTCAGCGAGCGTTTCAAGATTCGCGGTAAGCGCGGAGATGTGACGCAGGCGCGCGGACATTTCCTCGCGCAGGTGACTGGCTTCCTGCTCGCGCATGCGATCGAGTTTATCGAGGGCTTCATTGAGGCAGCGAGCTACGACGGATTCCAGGCGTTCGATTTCACCTTCCACGGACGTGGCGGCCGCGCCAATGACTCCGGGCAGGCGCAAGATGGAGGCGAGATCGGGTTCGGTCTGAATGCCGAATTCCTTACGGAGCGAATTGACAGCTTTGAGGTATGCGGCGGCGACATCGTGATTAACGCCGACGGCTGCCGGTCCAGCGAGTTCATAGTGCAATGTGAAATCGAGATGGCCGCGGCGAACGCGCTCGCGCAGGATCTGACGGATGCGCGGTTCGAGCGGCTCGAAGCCTTCGGGAATGCGCAGATGCAAATCCAGGAAGCGATGATTTACAGCCCGAATGGTGACGCGCAGGCTCCAGCCACTTTCGACGGCGCGTGCTTGCGCATAGCCTGTCATGGATTTCAGGCCGGTGGATTGCGGCTTCGGGGGATTCACGGAGATTGATTGTGAGCCGGTGCTGGTCATTTTTACAAGGGGCCTGCCGCGCGCGACGCAGGTTCGGCATCGCGAAACTGCATTTCATGCAAACGAGCGTAGAGTCCGCGGCGCTCTAGCAATTCCTCATGAGTACCGCGCTCGCGAATTGTGCCCCCTTCGAGGACAGCAATCAAGTCCGCGCGGCGAATCGTCGAGAGACGGTGGGCGATGACGAACACGGTGCGGCCAGTCATGAGATTGTTGAGCGCGCTTTGCACGAGCATTTCGGATTCGGAGTCGAGCTCGGAAGTGGCTTCGTCGAGAATAAGGATGGGCGCATCCTTGAGCAGGGCGCGCGCGATGGCGAGGCGCTGGCGCTGGCCGCCGGAGAGACGCTGGCCGCGGTCGCCGATGAGCGTCTGGTATCCCTTGGGCATTTGCGTTATGAAATCGTGGGCCATGGCGGCTTTGGCAGCGGCGAGAACTTTTTCTTCGGCGAGATCGGGCCGGCCGTAACACAGATTGCTCCAGATCGTGTCATTGAAGAGGATCGTTTCTTGCGTGACGATGGCCATTTGGCCGCGCAGAGAACGCAGCGTGACGCCGCGCAAATCGTGCCCGTCAATGCGCACAGTGCCGGAAGTGGGAGTGTAAAAACGCGGCAGGAGATTAACCAGGGTGGTCTTCCCTGCGCCGCTGGAGCCTACGATCGCGACGACGGCACCGGCGGGAACTTTCAGAGATATGTTATTTAGGGTGAGTCCATCACCGTCGTCATATTTGAAGTTGGCGTTTTCGAATTCCACGGAATGCGAGAACGGAGGCAGCGCGGCCGCGCCCGGCGCGTCAAGTTGTTCTTCGGGTAGATCGAGGAGCTTGAACACCTGGGATGAGGTTCCCAGCGCCTGAACGAAAAGTTGGTAAATACTGCCGAGGCGCTTGATGGGCTCGTAGGCTTTGAAGAGCGCGAAGGTGAAGGCGCCGAAGGAGCCGATAGTCATGCGGCCGACTTTAATTTCGCCGCGGGCGTAGAGCAGGATCATGGCGATGACGACGGCGCCGAGGACGTCCATGATGGGACCGGTGGCGGCCATGGCGCGGATCCAGCGCATGTTCTCGCGGAGCAGGTTGCGAGCGGCTTCGCGGAATTTGCGAATTTCGAAGCCCTCCATGCCGAAGGCCTTTACGACGCGATTGCCGCTAATGGTTTCCTGAAGGATCTGGCTGAGATCGGCGAGCCGGGTCCGGCTGGTTTCCGTGGAGCGGCGGATGCGGCGAGTGAGTTTTGCGACGGGCCAGACGACCAGCGGGACGAGGACTGCGGAGCCGATGGCCATGCGCCAATCGATTACAAGCAGGACGGTGACAAATATGACCAGGTTGAAAATCTGGCGGAAAAAATCGGCGAGATAATCGGAGAACGCGGTGCGCATCTGCTCGATATCGGCGATTACCGCGGACATGACGCGGCCGACGGGATTGTGGTGGAAAAATCCCACGGGCTGCTGCACGACTTTGGTGTACACGCTGTTGCGCAGACTGGTGACGCCGGCGAGACCGACGTATTGAATCAGAGTGCTGCCGAAATATTCGGCAATCGCCTTCACCAGGAAAATGAAAAGCAGAGAGAGAGCGAATACGGACCACACGTGGTGGACGCGCGAGGGAACGAAATCGTTCAAGTACACGATGCGATCGGTGCCAGGAACCTGGAAGAGGACGAGCTTCTGTAACGCGGACAGCGGATTCAGGACGACGTCGAGAGCGGGCTTGATGGCGAATGCGACCAGGCCTTCAGCGACGCCCATGATGGCCATGAGCAGGATGCCGCCGGCGAGCGGCAGAGTGTAAGGGGCGAGATAGCGGAGCAGCCGCCGAAGTTCTTCGCGCTGGGTGAGGTTTGCGGTGCTGTTTATTTTCCCAGAATCCAAATGAGAGACCCTTGGCCGCGCTTACGCGGCTTCACGATTTCAATTTGCGGACTTGTCAATGTCGCGATGCACGACTTTCGCCGAATAGCCTTTGCGTTTCAGATCGCGACGAATGACTTCAGCTAATGCTACGGAACGGTGCCGACCGCCGGTGCAACCGAGCGCAACGGTGAGATAGCTTTTGCCTTCGGTAATATAGTGCGGAATCAGGTACAGCAACAGGCTCTCGATGCGGCGTAGGAATTCGCCCGTTTGCGAGAAGGAGCGGATGTAGCGCGCGACGCGGGGATCCTTACCGCTGAATGGGCGCAGGCGCGGAACGAAGTGCGGGTTGGGCAAAAAGCGCACATCGAAAACCAGGTCGGCGTCCGCGGGAATGCCATAGCGAAAGCCGAAGCTGACCACGGAAACGAGCAGAGGACGGCGGCCGCGATTTTGAAAGCGGGCGATAATGAACTGGCGCAGCTCGTGAACATTGAATTTCGAAGTGTCGATGATGACGTCGGCCAGGCGGCGAATGGGCGCCATGCGACGTCGCTCCAGGCGAATGCCCTCGGCGATGGAATGATTCTGGCTGAGCGGATGCGGGCGGCGGGTTTCGCTGAAGCGGCGAAGCAAGACTTCGTCGCTGGCTTCGACAAACACGAGAGTCGCGGGATGTTCGGACGCGAGCTTGCGATAAATTCCAGGGAGCTTTTCAATTTGCTCGCCCTCGCGGGCGTCCACGAGCAGAGCGGCGCGTTCCACTTCGCTACCGCCTTCGACGTAGAGTTCGCTGAAGGTGGAAATCAGGCCGACCGGGAGATTATCCACGCAATAGAAGCCTAGGTCTTCGAAGGTGTTGAGCACCGAGCCTTTGCCGGAACCTGAGAGGCCAGTGAGGATTACGAGTTGGCGGGCGTCGCGACTGCGATTTCTGGGGGTGCGGCGGGCCACGGCGGGTTTTTAACCCTTGACCCGTCGGCGATGGGTGCTGGGTATGCGAAGGTCTTCGCGATATTTGGCGACGGTGCGGCGGGTGACTTGAATGCCCTCTTCGCTAAGGCGCTTGGTGATTTGCTCGTCCGTGAGGGGGTGCGCAGTGTCTTCATCGTCAATCATTTTCTTGACGCGGCGCTTGAGCGATAGCAGCGACATTTCGCTGCCCTGCGGACCGTTCACTGATTCGCTGAAGAAATAACGGAGTTCGAGGACGCCTTGCGGCGTGTGCACGTATTTATTGGCGACGGCGCGGCTGACGGTGGAAGGATGCACGCCGACTTCTTCGGCGACTTCCTTGATCATCATGGGCTTCAGGTGATCGGCGCCGTAATCGAGGAAATCTCCCTGGCGGCGCAGGATGGATTGGCAGACGCGTTGAATTGTATGTTTGCGCTGCTCGATATTTTTCATCAGCTGTATCGCGGCTGTGAAGCGCTCCTTGACGTAATTGCGGACGTCGCGGTCGGCGGCATCGCGCGCGAGCAGGCGCCGATACATGGGGTTGAGGCGAAGCTGCGGCAAGTCGTCTTCATTCATGAGGGCTTGCCATTCGCCGTCAACTTTGCGGAATTGTACGTCCGGCTCGACCAGGCGCGGTTCGATGTGGTTGTAACGGAGGCCGGGCTTGGGATCGAGCTGCTTTATGACGTCAACGGCGCGCTTCACGAGCTCGACGGGGCGATTCAGCGCGCGGGCGACCTCTTTGAGCTGGTTATTTTGCAAGAGCTTCAGGTGTTCGGCGATGATTTGCTGCGCGAGAGTGTTTTGCGGGTCGATCAATTTCAGCTGCATCAGCAGGCATTCCTGCAGGTCGCGCGCGCCCACTCCAGGAGGATCGAATTCCTGGACCATGGCGAGGGCTTCTTCGACGTCTTCCATGGAATAGTTGCCGGACTGCGCCAGTTCTTCGAGAGTCGCAGTCAGGTAGCCGTTCTCATCGAGGTTGCCGACGATGCCTTCGGCGATCTTGCGCACGGTTTCGGTGCAGATGCTGACACTGAGTTGCCAGGCAAGATGGTCGGCGAGATTTTGTGCAGATGAAAGAAACTTGTCGAAGGAGGGGCGTTCGATGTCTTCGCGTTCACTGCTGCCGGCGCGTTCGGAACCAGCGTCAAGATACTGAGTGAAGAAGGAACCGAAATCGAATTCGTCGAAGGGATTGGCGGCCTCGGTTTCCGGGACTTTTTCGGTTTCTTTTTTGAGGAAGGCTTCGTCGGTGTAACTGTCGGTTGCGGCGGCTCCCTCTTCGGTGACTTCGTCGAGGACGGGATTCGCCATGATTTCCTGATTGATCATCTCGCGCAGCTCCAGACGGTTGAGCGCGAGAACGCTGACCATCTGCACAAGGCCCGGCGTGAGGATTTGCTTCTGGGCCACGCGCAAGCTGAGTTTGGGTGCGAGCCAGTTCATAGCAATCAGTTCAGCCGGAATCCTTCACCGAGATACACGCGGCGGACTTCGGAATCGTTCGAAAGCTCTTCCGGAGTGCCCGCTCTAAAAATCTTGCCGTCATTGATGATGTAGGCGCGAGTGGTGACGGCCAAGGTGTCGCGTACATTATGGTCCGTCACTAGCACGCCGATGCCCGCCGCGCTTAAATCGGCGATAATTTTCTGGATGTCCACGACCGTGAGCGGATCAATTCCCGCGAACGGCTCATCCAGCAGCACGAACGATGGCGAAAGCACCAAAGAGCGCGCTATTTCCAAGCGGCGGCGTTCTCCGCCCGACAGAACATACGCCCGGCTGTAGCGCACACCCTCGAGGCCCATCTGCGCCAGCAACTCTTCGACGCGGTCGCGGCGCTGTTCGGAGGTCAACGGCAGGGTCTCGAGGACCGCGAGCAGGTTCTCTTCCACCGTCATTTTCCGAAAAACCGAAGGCTCTTGAGGAAGGTAGCTGATGCCGCTGCGGGCCCGGAGGTACATGGGTAGGTCTGTGATGTCCTCGCCGTCGAGAATGACACGCCCGTAGTCCGGACGCGCGAGGCCGACCAGGATATAGAACGTCGTGGTCTTTCCGGCGCCGTTCGGCCCGAGCAACCCAACCACTTCACCCTGCTGAATTTCCAAGCTGATTTTATCGACGACCTTCCGCCCTCGATAAGACTTACTGAGATCAGCGGCCTGGAGTTTCAACATGCCGGTTCATTTCTCAACCCGGTGCTTGGTCAGCGTGCGCGAACCTTCTTGCGAATCGATTAAAATCGTATCATTCGCTACAAAGAAGGTCAACGAATGGCCGGTAGTTGTGTCGCTGGAAGCATCAATAATTGTGGGCTTGCCTCCGGAAAGGACGAATTTTCCGTCCGAGGCGGTGTATTCGGCCTGGTCGGCGCTGCCGCGGCGGTCGCCCTGGCGTACGGTGACGCCTCCCAGGGCCAAGGCGTGGTCGAGTTGACGGCCCTCGACAGGGGTCGCGCCTTGCGGCGGCACGGACTTGGCGGTCGCCGCGGATGACGGCTTGGCTGCCCCTGGCGCTGCCGCTGGGGTCAGGAAGACGTCCAGGGTGCGCGACTGCATAGAACCTTGCTGGGAGTCGGCGTTTACCCCGCTTTCCAGGTGGGCTTTGCCGGTATCACCCCAATAGGTGAGCAGCGGCGCACGAATCTGCCAGAGGGTCGGGCCGGACGGCGTGGTGGCAATCGCTTTGGTTGATGCGGCTGGCGCCGGATTGGCGGGCGGCTGCGCCGGGGGAGCGGCTTGGGGAAAATTCGCGACGACATTGCCCGTCGCTTGCAGCTTTTTGTCGTCGCGCCAGATTTCGATCTGATTCGCTTCGAGGACGGAATCGCCCTGCCACAGGCGCGCGTGGCCAACGTAGGTGACCTGACCTGACGTCGTGGAACCTGTGAGTGAGGCGGCTGAAATGTGGCCGGGGCCGGATCCGAGGCTCATGGCGGAATTCTGCGCACTGGGGAAGTAGGTGGAAAGCACGCCACCGGTCGCGCAGATGTCGCCAGACTTCTGATTGATCGCGACACTGGTGGCCGTAGTGCGGCTCATCGAGTCGGTGAGAACCGGGGAGCCATCGAGCAGGATCAGTTCCGTGGAGCGAACGATGTTAGCGCGGTCGGCGGACGCTTGACGGTCGGCCTGCTGGAAGTGGACGTCGCCGGTTTCATCGAGCTGCTGCCATTCGCCGTCGGGAGAAAACTTGGCGGCCAGTTCCGCGGCTTTGATGATTTGCGGAGGCGAGTTGCCGATTTTTCTGGAGACGATGGCGCCCCCGTGGCCGAACAGAGTGTCCAACCGTCCGCTAGGCGCGAACTGTGCGACGAATCTTTTGGCGTGAAGAGTGGTAGTCTCTTCGGCCGATTTCGTTTCGATTGTGCCGGGAGCGAGCGTGCTGACAGTTTGGATCACTTGCTGGCCGTCGCTGTGGCCGGGACCAAAAGTGGCGCGCAGGGATTCGGTCTCGATTGCGCGCGATTCCGCGCCCATGTGAGAATTCGCTTTCACGTTGCCGATAGCCGTCATTTCGCGCAGAAGATTGTGCTGCGGCGTCATGTTGAGCACGACGTTGGCGGCGGTGAAATGATCGGTGCTGTCTGCGGCTTCGCGGGAGCCTTCGACATTGCCATCGGCGACGATGCGCTCGATCCAGCCGTCGGGATTCACGAAGAGATCGAACTGCGTGGCGGTGGCCGTGGATTTTCCGCGGGGGTCGGCGGATGTGACTTGCGGATGGCCCGTGGCGATAGCGTGGCGCGCGCGGAATTCCGCATCAAGCTCGATGGAAATTTTATCGGCCGAAAGTGTGCGGCCGCCCTGGTGCACGTTGGCGGGAGCATCCAACTCGACCATGCGATCGTTGCGGCTGATTTCCATGCTGCCGCCGGTGGCGGCGACGGGCAGCCCGCCACTCTTGTCCGAGGCCGCGAGATCGAGCTGCACGTTGTGAGAGAGCCGGACAACTTCTTTCTGCGAACTGTAGACCATTCCGTCGGAATGGCCTTCGCCCTGCGGGAAGCGAAATTGCACGGGCGCGTCGGTGGTGGCGTCGCCGGATTCGCGATTGAAGGCGAGATTGCGCGTGGTGACTCGCAGGGATTTGTCACCAGGTTTGCCGGGAGCGGGAGTGGCGCTGGCGAGGTCTATCTGAACATCGCCCTCGCAGACGACGTTTCCGCTCGCAGGCTCGTAATTGCATTCGCGCGTGTGAATGTTGTCGTTGCGGCTGCCATCGTGGCCGTAGATAGTGATCCACACGTCCTGCAGCAGGGCGCGATCCTGGTCCTTATATTGGGTAGCGTGCGAAGCGCGGATGGTGAAGAGGGCGCGGCCCTGGTCGGTGCCCACGTAAGAAAATTCCGCGGATTCCTGTTGCACGGATGCGGGGATGGAAGGCGGCGCGTTGTTTCGGGCACGAGCGGCGCGGATGGCGCGCTGGGCGTAAACGCCTGCGACGACCAGCACGATGGCGGCCGCAGCCCATGCCGCCCAACGTGCGTAGCGCGCTGACTCTTGATTGCGCAGAGCGATAGCTCCCTGATGCGGGGAATAGTTCGTTAGAGGACGAGTATAGGTGAGAGGTTTCCTGCTAGCAAACGAAGGGCGGAGCTGGGGGCGCCGTGGCTGCGGAGCGGCGAGTGATTTGTTCACAAGGTGGACAATCGCGGCGCACAAGAGAAAGGAAACGAGGGAGAATGGAATATTCGATTTTAGGGGTGGACGAACGAGGATGTTTACACGGGCAGTTAACGCACAGTCCCCGATGGCGCTCTTGCGGTTCACCGATAGAGGTCAGTTGCGGAACCATTGGGGCCGAGAGTTCGTGAAGAGAATCGCAGTTCTAGTTTTTTTGTGCGCTTTGCCGCTGTATTGCCAGAGCAATCGCGGTGAATTGCGGCTGAAGGTTACGGATCCTGCCGGGCTGGGAGTTAAGGCTGCCGTGCTGATCGTTAGCGAGGCGAATCAGTATCGAAATTCTTTGACCACCAGCGAACAGGGCACGCTCGACGTGCTGCGCCTGCCTTTCGGCGTGTACCAGTTGGAAATTTCGCAGCGCGGGTTTTTGCCTGCTTCCGAAACTGTGGAGATTCGTTCGACGATTCCCACGGAGCATACGATTCAACTGAAGTTGCCGTCGGTGAATCAATCTGTGACGGTGTCCGCGGCCGACACTTTGATTGATCCGGATCAAGCGGGAGCTGTCAGTCAGATTGGTTCTGACGCGATTGAGCATCGAGTCAGTTCGCTACCGGGGCGTTCGTTGCAGGATTTGGTGAACTCGCAGCCGGGGTGGCTTTACGAAGGCAATGCGGTGCTACATCCGCGGGGGTCGGAATACCAGACACAATTTGTGGTGGATGGCATTCCCTTGACGGATAACCGGTCGCCGAGTTTTGGGCCAGAGATCGAAGCGGACGACGTGCAATCCATGAGCATCTACACGGCGGGCATGCCCGCCGAATACGGTCGGAAAATGGGCGGCGTGGTGGAGGTGAACACGCTGCAGGATGCGGAAGCGGGATTTCATGGACAGGTGGTGCTGTCTGGCGGGAGTTTCGATTCCGCTGGAGCGTTCGCGCAGGGGCAATATGTGTGGGGTAAAAATACTTTGGGCGCGAGCGCAAGCGGCAGCATGACGGACCACTATCTGAATCCCGTGGTGCCGCAGAATTTTTCGAATACCGGGACGCTCGGGGATTTTTCGGGGCATTACCAGCGTGCGCTGGGGGCGAACGATCGCTTGAGCTTCATCGTGCGGCATGAGGTATCGCGCTACGACATTCCCAACGAGTTGGTGCAGCAAGCCGCGGGGCAGCGCCAAACGGCGGATACCATCGAGACGATGGGAATCGTTTCCTACCAGCACACTTTTTCGACGCACGTACAGGCTGATTTGCGCGGCATGGTGCGGGACAACGCGAACGATTTCAACTCTAATGAGAATTCCACGCCGATCGAGGTGTTTCAGCACAATCGGTTCCGCGAAGGATACTTCAAGGGCACGGTGACGGCGGTGCACGGGCGGCAGGAATGGAAATTCGGAGTGGAGTCTGACAATACTTTCCTGCACGAGAATTTCAGTTACATCATCACGGATCCGACGCAGTTCGATCCGGCGACTCCGCTTACGTTCACTTTTCCATTAGCGGGCCAACCGAGTGCGGCGCGGCGTCCAGACCTGGAGCAGTCGGCTTTTGTGCAGGACCTGATTCATCTGGGGGGTTGGACGATCAGCGCGGGGCTTCGTTGGGACCATTATCAGCTGCTATTGAACCGGCAAGCGGTGGACCCGCGGTTTTCGATTGCACGCTATTTACAGGCCGCTGATTTGGTCGTGCATTTCTCATACGACCGGGTGTTCCAGACGCCGTCGTTTGAAAATATTCTGCTGTCGAGTTCGCAGGCGGCTGCGATGTTGAATCCGATCTCGCTGCAATTGCCGGTGGAACCTTCGGAAGGAAATTATTATGAGGCGGGAGTGACCAAGGGTTTTTTCAGTAAGGTTAGGCTGGACGCGAATTATTTCCGGCGGCTCGTGAACAATTACGCTGATGACGATCAAATTGAAAACACGACGATCAGCTTTCCGATTGCGTTCCGGAAGGCTGTGATTTATGGGGCGGAAGCGAAACTGGATGTGCTGGATTGGCGCGGCTTTTCGGGCTATTTGAGCTATACGTACACCGTGGGCAACGCGTGGTTTCCCGTGACGGGCGGACTTTTTCTGGGCGACGACGCAACGATTCCGACAACTGGCCATTTTCCGGACTCGCAGGACCAGCGGAACACCGTGCGCGGGCGCGGGCGCTACCAAATCACGTCACGATTTTGGATCGCGGGTGGAATTCAGTACGACACCGGACTGCCATTCGACTTCGACGGCGATCCCGCCGAGGTATTGGCGCAATACGGGCAGCAAGTGCTGGATCGCATTAACTTTAGCCGCGGGCGAATTTATCCGGCGTTCCAAGTGAATGCTTCGGCGGGCGCGGACGTTTATACGTCGGACCGAATGAAGCTGCGATTTCAGGTGGATGGGCAGAACCTTACGAACATCCTGAACGTCATTGATTTCGGCGGGCTTTTTTCCGGCAACGCGATCGGACCTTCACGCAGTTATGCGCTGCGACTTACGACCACCTTCTAGATGCAGGTGTTGGCGCTTGACCCTTCGCAGGAGCTACTTGTCTTGGGCGAGGAGTCCTACGCCGGAGGCGGCTACGCTGTCACGCGTTGTATTTTTGACCAGATACATCGCTTCGTCGGCCAGGTGCAGGAGTTCGGCTTTGGTGCGGGAATCGCTGGGGTAGGCCGCTACGCCGACGCTGGCGGTTACGTGAGCGTTGATGCCGGTGTCCTTCAGCCAGACGGCTTCGCGAATGAGTTTGTGGAGGCGGCGGGCTACCCCTAGCGCGTTGTCTTTGGACGTTTGCGGCAGCAGGACTACGAATTCGTCGCCGCCGTAGCGGAAGGCCAGGTCAATCAGGCGGCATTTGTCTTTGATGGCTTGGCCGATTTCTGCCAGGAGTTTCGAGCCCATCAGGTGGCCGTGCGTATCGTTGACGCTCTTGAAATGATCGAGGTCAATGAAAATCAGCGAGAACTCGAAAGCGTAACGGTGCGAGCGGTAGATTTCGGTGTCCAGCATGAAATTCAGATGGCGCGCGTTGTAGAGGCTGGTGCAGTCGTCGGTGATGGTGAGCTCGTGAATGCGCTGCACGTGGCGCGCGTTTTCGATCGCGATGGCAGCATAGTCCGCGAGGGCCTCGAGCAGAGCTAAGTCCCGCGCGCTGAATCCTTCGGGACCGATACTATTGATCAGCTCGATGACGCCAAGGCATTGATCGCGAAAACGCACGGGGACGGCGACGATGGAACGCGTTTCCATTTTTGTTTTCGCGTCCACTTGCCCGAAAAAGCGTGAATCCTTGGTCGTGTCTCGAACCACAACTGCTTCGCCGGTCTGCGCGACCCAGCCTGCTAATCCTTGACCGACTTTGATTCGCACGTCCTTCAGCGATTCCGCGCCCTTGCCGGTGGCGATCTGGAAATAAAGCTCGTCTTTTTCCTGGTCCATCAAGAGGAGCGACCAAGTATCCGGCCGCAAGACCTCATTGATTTTTTCCATGATAGTGCGCAGGACCTGATCGAGTTGCAGGGAGGAAGTGAGCGCCTTGCCGAGTTCGTGAAATACCGTCACTTCGTTGGAGGATTCGATGGACATGTCCACGCCCGGAGTTCTGCGCCGTTCGATACCATCAAACGGCCGCGCATCAGTGGATCGCCGCATGGAATCTTCCGTGACGCCTTTCATCGGATTATCGGGTTCTGAAGTCAACGTTGACATTATAGTGAACGGTTTCGGTACACTGCAACGACCTTCGCGGCGCGATTGACGAAAGGGCAATAGGGCACCCCTCGGGTGAGTTATCGGCCAGCATTGACACTCCCATCAGCGACGCCTATATTTTCTGTAGTTGCGGATTCCAGCGGATGCCTTCAAAACCTTTCGGCGATCACCTCAAACGCGAGCGAGAAATGCGGGGCGTCACACTGGAAGAAATTTCAGCGGCTACGCGCATTGCGCCGCGCTTCCTGGCGGCTCTGGAAAATGAAGAATGGGAGCTGCTGCCGGGTGGCGTATTCAATCGTGGCTTTATTCGCTCGGTGGCGCGGTATCTGGGACTGGATGAAGACAGCCTGGTGGCGGAATACGCCTTGGAAACCAGAGGGCGGCCTGAGCCGGGCGTCGTGGCGGATCCTCCTGAGGAGCCGGACCGCAATTGGGCGCGCGTTTTCGTGGTCGTCTTGCTGGCTTTACTTGTGCTGGCGGGCGGCTGGGCAGCAGTTCACTTTCTAGGACCGAAGATCGCGGCGCGGCTGCACAAGCATTCTGGAGAGCCGGTGAACTCTGCACCGGACGCCGGAGCGGCTCCGAATTTCGCGACCGATGCTGGCGCGCAGACCGCTTTACAGACTTCCGTGCAGGCTTCTGGGCCTGACTCGACCACGGCAACGCCTTCGGATCCGGCGATTTCGGCGAATCCGGCGGCGTCTGGAAGCGGTGGCGATGCGTTAGGATCTGGAACAACGCCAGCGCTGGATTTGAAGCTGGAAGCGACAAAGGTTGCGGAAATTAAAGTGGTGGCAGATGGCAAAGTTCTATTCGCGGGGCACATGGACGCGCGGCAGGTGTACCGGTTCACGGCCGTGGATTCGCTGGAAATATCTTCGAGCGAATCGAGCGCGATTCAGCTGGAGCTGAACGGACAGCCAATTTCCGCAGGCGGCACGCCGGGGCAGCCCGGCTTGGTGACGCTGACGCAGAAGGATCTGAAGCCCGTCGCAGGAGATCCCCATTAGCGCCGAGATACGAGCTGCGGTTCGTTCGGGACACGCAAGGCCCGAACAAAAGCTGGCATTGTGCGCGGGCACCATCTCGCTTGCGCCGGAAGATCGCGCTGAGTTGCTGGCCGTGTTGACGATGGACAAAGATCCTGCTGTCGCAGAGCGCGCAAAAAGCTGCCTGCTGACGCAGTCGCTGGAATCTTTGCAGGCAGCGCTGGCGCGTCCCGATGCGGATCTGAAACTTTTTGAATATTGCGCGGACAACATGAGCGGCAGGCCGGAAGTGGCCGACCGCATGGCGGCGAACCCGGCTTGCCCTGCGGAATTTGTGACGCGCGTTTCGGCGGATTTGACGAGCGTGGGAATTCAGGCGCTGCTCGATAATCTCGACCGGCTGAGTTCCTATCCCGCGCTGGGCATCGCGCTGGCATATTCCGAAGCAGCCACACCCGAGCAGAAAGAATTGCTGGCGGAAATTGAGACGAACGCGTTTCTCGAAGAAAAAGTGATCGAAGAGGTTGTGGCGGCTGAAGTCGAGCCAGAGGTGAAGAAGCGGTTGTCGCTGCTGCAACGGATGGCCAAGATGAATATCGTGCAGCGCATCCAGCTGGCCGTAAAAGGCGGGCGCGAGGAACGGATGCTGTTGATACGCGACCCGAACAAGATCGTGCAGCGCGGTGTGCTGCAGTCGCCGCGGCTGACGGACTTGGAGATCGAAAATTTCGCCTCGATGACCAACGTGTCGCAGGAAGTGCTGCGGATTATTTCGAAGAACCGGAACTTCATGAAGAACTACGTGGTGACCAGAAACCTGACCAAGAATCCAAAATCCCCTCTCGATGTTAGCCTGCATTTGTTGCCGCACTTGACGCCAACCGACCTAAAACAGCTCGCCGCGAATAAGAATGTACCGGAGACGTTGCGTTCGATGGCTCTGAAGCTGCAACGGCAGCGGAATTCGGCCCGGCCCGGCGGAGCGTGAGGGGCAACGCTGACGTTTATTTTGCGGCTGGTCTTGCGACGGAGGCAGCGATTTGTTTTTGGTATTCGCGCGCCTTGGCCAGGATTTCGGATTCGTTCAGCGTCAACATCTGGCGATCCTGCATCACGATTTTACCCGCGATGACTACCGTGCGCACGTCGCTTGCCTTTAACGCATAGACGAGCTGCGAATAGACGTTGTAGATGGGCGTTGCGTGCGCGGCGGAAGTGTCCACCAGAATTAAATCCGCTTTCTTGCCAGGCTCGAGCGAGCCGATTTGTTCTTCCAGATGTAGAGCTCGGGCGCCGGTGATGGTGGCGAGCGCGACGACTTGCTCGGCGGGAAGCGCGCGCGAATCCATGCGCGCAAGTTTCTGCAGCTTGGGCGCGAGATCCATCTCCTCAAACATATCGAGATTATTGTTGCTGGCGGCGCCGTCGGTGGCGAGGCCGATCGCTTCGCCGGCCGCGAGCATTTCCACGATGGGCATCACTCCCGCTGCAGTCTTCATATTGCTGGAAGGATTGTAAACGCAGCCCACGCCGAAGTGCGCGAGCGTGGCGATGTCCGCTTGATCCACCAGGATGCAGTGCGCACCGATTACGTCCGGACCCAGAACGCCGGCGCGCGAAAGATAGGCGACGGGAGTGAGGCCATATTTATTGCGGCTTTGCTCGAGTTCGAAGGGAGCTTCGGCGATGTGAATCAGGATCGGCGCATTGTTGCGGCGGGCCAGGTCCGCCGCGCCCTGCAGAGTTTTCTCCGAGCAGGTGTACATGGAATGCGGAGCGACGGCGGCGACGATGAGCGGATCGCCTTTCCAGTGGTCGAGGAATTTTTGGGTGTAGTCGAAGGCTTGCGGCAGCGATTTGTTGTCCGGAGCGGGGAAATCGATGATGGTTTCGCCGAGAACTCCGCGCATGCCTGCTTTTTTGGTGACGCGCGCGACGGCATCTTCGAAATAGTACATGTCCGCGTACGTAGTGACGCCGCCGCGCAGCATTTCCAGAATTGCCAGGCTTGTGCCCCAGGCGGCGAAATCTTCGGTGACGTTGCGCGCTTCGGCGGGAAAGATGTAGGCGTGCAGCCAATCGTCGAGGGACAAATCTTCTGCGATGCCGCGGAACAGACTCATGGCGGCGTGGGTGTGGCCGTTGATCAGGCCGGGCATTACGATCGCGCCATGCGCGTCGATGACTTTAGCGGGAGCGTATTTTGACGTCAGTTCGGCGCTGGCGCCAACCGCTACGACGGAATCGCCACGCACGGCTACGGCGGCGTCTTCAAGGACGCGACGCTGAGAGTCCATAGTGATTACCGTGCCGTTGGTTACGAGCAAGTCTATTTTTTCCTGGGCGGACGTGGATGGCGCCGCCGAGAAAAGGCTGAAAAAAACAAAAGCACCACTGATGAACACTGCTGAACACTCATAAAAGCGAGTGATAACACTTTGGACTTTACGGCGGAGGGGCAACATTTTTGGACTCGCGGTCATTTCGTCCTTTTTGTGAAACTGCTTTGTAGCATTACGGAACTCGATGCATGCGCTGCGATTGTTGAGTGGCGCACCCAAGTGCGCCGCTACCAAAGCAAAATCAAAGACGCCCGCCTAAAAGGCAAAAGCAGGCGGCCGCTACAAATTCAAAAACAAACGCCACACGGCGGAGATTTTTGTGGTCGTCTCGCTCGGGTCCTTTGCATTTCTATAGAAACGAAGCATCGAACGCGCGCGGCAGGAGCTTTCCGGATGTTTCGTGCTCCACTTTTCCCTTCAGATTGGCCAGCAGCACTGGCACGTCGCCGCAAAATTCCCAGATGATTTGGCGGCAGGAGCCGCAGGGCGGCGTCAAGCGATCCACGTCGGTGACAACCGCGATGGCATCGAAGCCGCGTTCGCCCTCGGAGACGGCTTTGAAAATTGCGACGCGTTCGGCGCAGCAGGTCAGACCGAGCGTGGCGTTTTCGATATTGCAGCCGGCGAAGATGCGGCCGGATTTTGCGCGCACGGCCGCGCCAACGCGAAAATTGGAGATTGGGGCGCAGGCGTTGTGGAACGCCTGCGTCGCTGCTGTGACTAGCGCGTCATATTCGCCCATGTATTTTTGCTTTCCTTTACTTGGGATCGGCGGCGATGCGCGGCAGCACGGCACGCAGCAGCGCGATAAACTGGCCTTTCACTCGCTCGCCGGTTTCCATCACTTCTTTGTGATCCAGCACTTGGTCGAGAATGCCCGCAGCCATATTGGTGACGCAGGAAATTCCGAGCACGCGAATTCCCATGTGCCGCGCCGCTATCGTTTCGGGCACGGTGGACATACCCACCAAATCGGCTCCAATCGTACGTAAATAACGGATTTCTGCGGGCGTTTCGTAGTTTGGCCCGGCGAGCGCGGCGTACACTCCTTCCGGAACATTAATTCCGAGCTTCTTGGCTTCGGCCAGAGCGATTTCGCGATAGGGCTTCCAGTAAGCTTGCGTCAAATCTGGAAAGCGCGGGCCGAAGCGGTCGTCGTTCGGGCCAATCAGCGGGTTAATGCCCTGCAGATTGATGTGATCGCTGATGACGACGAGCCCGCCCTGAGTGTATTGCAGATTGATGCCGCCGGCGGCGTTGGTGAGGATCGCAGAGCGAATGCCGAGGCGGCCCAGGACGCGCATCGGGAACGCGACTTGCTGCGCGGTGTAGCCCTCGTAGAAGTGGACGCGGCCCTGCATTGCGGCGACTGCAATATTTCCGACTTTGCCGATCACCAGGCGGCCCGCGTGACCGATCGCGGTGGAACGCGGGAAGCCGGGAATTTCTTCGTAGGGGATGCGCGTTGCTTCCTGCAGCTCGTCGGCAAAGGCGCCGAGTCCTGAGCCGAGGACCAACGCGATTTTCGGGCGCAGTTTGGTTTTCGCAAGAATGAATTTCGCGGCCCAATCGGCACGCGAAAATGCTAAATCGCGCGCTGAGGATTTTGTGCGGGCCGCGCTCATCGCATCATGATCCCGACGATAGAGGCGGACATGAGATTGGCCATGGTCCCGGTGAGCATGGCGCGAACGCCCAGGCGCGCCAGGTCTGCTTTTTTATTGGGCGCGAGGGCGCCGATGCCGCCGATCTGAATTCCGATAGAGCTGAAATTCGCGAAACCGCAGAGCGCGAACGTCGCGATGGTGAAGGAGCGCGGATCGAGCGCGTCCTTCATCGGCCCGAGGCGCTGGAAGGCGACGAGTTCGTTCGTCACCATGCGCAGGCCGAGCAGGTTTCCAATGGTGTGACAATCGTGCCAGGGAATCCCGATGACCCAGGCGATCGGCGAGAACAGATAGCCGAAAATTTGTTCGACGCTGGAGGGAAACCAGGTGACGCCGAGGTGCGCGAGGCCGTTGTGCACTGCGCCGAAAACTCCGTCCACGAGATAAATCAGCGCGATGAAAGTGATCAGCATCGCGCCGACGTTCAAAGCGAGGCTCAGGCCGTCAACGGTGCCGCGGGAGATCGCGCCGAGAGCATTCGTGTCGCGTTCGAGGGGCGCGAGTTCCACTTTTCCGGAGGTTACGGGTACTTCCGTCTCGGGCACCATCATTTTCGAAAGCAGAATTGTGCCCGGGGCAGTCATGATCACGGCGGCCAGGATGTGCTTGGCTTCGACGCCGTAGGCGATGTAAGCGGCCATCATACCGCCGGAAACGTGGGCCATTCCGCTGGTCATGATGGTCATCAGTTCGGATTGAGTGACTTCGGGGAGATAGGGGCGGATGGTGAGAGGCGCTTCCGTCTGGCCCATGAAAATGCTGGCGGCGACGTTGAGCGACTCGGCGCCGCTCGCACCCATCAGGCCAGTCATGACGAGCGCGGCCTGCTTGATGATGAATTGCATTACTCCGTAGTAATAGAGGAGCGCAAAAACCGCGGCGATGAAAATGATGGTGGGCAGCACCTGGAAGGCGAAGAAAAAGCCCATAGGCGAGCCTTTTTTCCCTAGGTCGCCGAAAACAAATTGAGAGCCGAAGAATGCGAAATCAAGGACCCAGTTCACGCCGGCGCCTGCCTTCTGAAAAATCCACTGGCCGTAGGTCCAATTGATTACGAGATAAGCGAAGACGATTTGCAGTCCGAGGCCCCAGGCAACCGTCTTTCCGCGGATGGCGCGGCGATTGGTGGAAAGCAGGAATGCGAATCCCATCATGGTGAGCATTCCCAATACGCCTACCAGGCGGTGCATGCGCAGGAGCCTCCTTTAAAACCGTCCCGGGTCACAAGAATTCTCCCGCGCCAATGATTTTGCGCACCAGCGGAGCGGCAGGCGGAACTTGGTCGCCAATTTCGAAACTTTCGGAGAGCAGACGCACGGCTGGGATGAGGCGCGCGTCCAAATTGTAGTGCACTGTGCAGAGATTTTCGCCGGCCTTTACTGCGTCGCCAATTTTTTTTTCGAGCACGAGGCCTACCGCCGGGTCCACCGAGTCTTCCTTTTTTTCTCTTCCGCCGCCGAGCAGCATGCTGGCTACGCCCACCTGCTCGCAGTGAATCGCGGTGACATATCCCGCGCGGCGCGCATCCACTTGCGCTCTGCGTTTCGCGTGCGGCAGACGGCTGGGATCCTCAATCACTCGCGGATCGCCTCCTTGCAAGCGAACCACTTCGCGGAATGTATCACGCGCGCGCCCGGAAGCAATCATTTCCGCAGCGAGCGCGCGGCCTGCGGCGACGGATTTCGAACTGCCGCCGAGGACGAACATCCAGGCCGAAAGTTCCAGGCACAGCTCGCGCAGATCGTCCGGACCCTTTCCGTCGAGAATTTCAATGCATTCCTCCACTTCCAGAGAGTTGCCGATTTTGCGGCCGAGAGGTTGCTCCATGTCGGTGATGAGCGCGACAACTTTCTTGCCCACGCGCACGCCGGTTTCGACCATCAGCTCGGCGAGATATTCGGCGTCTTTCTGCTTTTTCATGAATGCGCCGTCACCGGTTTTTACGTCGAGCACAAGGGCGTCAATTCCCTCCGCCATTTTCTTGCTCATGATGGAAGCGGTGATCAGGTACGGGCTTTCGACTGTGGCGGTGACGTCGCGCAGCGCGTAAAGCTTTTTATCGGCTGGGGCGATTTCGGGAGTTTGGCCGATCAGGGCGCAGTGAGCGAGCGCCAGTGTGCGGCGGAATTCTTCAAGCTGCAGATTTACGTTGAAGCCGGGAATGGATTCCAGTTTGTCGAGCGTGCCGCCGGTGTGGCCGAGGCCGCGTCCGCTGATCATCGGAACGTAGAGGCCGGCCGCAGCGACGATAGGAGCGATTACGAGAGAAGTTTTGTCGCCCACGCCGCCGGTGGAATGTTTGTCCACTTTGGGCGCGGGAAGATCGGACCAATCCAACACTTCGCCCGAATTGAGCATGGATTCAGTGAGCGCGGCGAGTTCGGCGCGCGTCATGCCGCGCCAAAAGACGGCCATCAGGAACGCGGCTAATTGATAATCCGGGACTCGGTCGTGGGTGGCTCCATCAATTAGAAATGCGATTTCTTCGCGGGACAGTTCCGCGGCGTCGCGTTTCTTACGGATGATGTCAACGGCGCGCATCAAGGAGGTTGAGCCACGCTAGCATTGCGCGTGCGGGGCGTCAATCATTGCGCGTCGTGCGACGTGTATTGCATTGGAACCCCTCGTAACGGCGCTGTTCGGAGCGCCAGCGGTTTTTTGCGCGGCAGCGACGGCGAGGCAAGCCTCGCCGAGGAGAAAGCGCCAAGTCGCATTGATTTGGGTCTGCTACAGCTTGTTATTTGCGCGCGTGGCGATTTCAGCCATCATTTGTTGCATCTCGGCATGGATGTGGCCGTTGGTTACCAGCAGATCCGGACCTCCGGGACGATAGGGGCCGCCGCGCAGGTCGGTGACCTTGCCTCCGGCTTCGCTGGCGATCAGGATGCCGGCGGATGTGTCCCACGATTTCAGGCCGAACTCCCAGAAGGCTTCAAAGCGGCCACAGGCGACCGAGCAGAGATCGAGAGCTGCCGAGCCGTCGCGGCGCACTCCGTGCGAATTCAGGGTGAAATGCCAGTAGTAATGGATGTTCACGTTGTCGCCGCGCTTGTGCGTGGGAAAACCTGTGGCGACGAGACTGACGGCCATGCGCTCAGCGCTGGAAACGCGAATTGGTTTCGCGTTTAGGTAAGCGCCCTGGCCACGTGCTGCGGAAAACAGTTCGTCCGCGACCGAATTGAAGACCACTCCGACCAGCGGCACGCCATCTTCGAGCAGCCCAATGGAGACTGCAAAACACGGATAGCCGTGCGCGAAATTCGTCGTGCCATCGAGCGGGTCCACGTGCCATTCGTAGCGCGAATCCGCGGACGAGCCGCCGGAGCCCTCTTCAGCAACGATGCGATGGTCCGGAAATTCGCGGCGCAAGCGGCCCACGACGATGGCCTCGGAGCGCTTGTCGGTTTCGGTGACCAGATCCACGTCACCTTTATAGGTGATTTTTTGCGGGCGGCTATGTTCAGCGAGCAGCACGGCGCCGGCTTCGCGAGCTGCGGCGATGGCGACATCGAGAAATTGGTTCATGGGGTTATTGCGCCACTCCGGCGGTGAAATATTCCTTGCGATAACGAACGGTATCTCCGGTGTTCACGGTGACGCCCACGTGGCGGTCGCTACCCGGCGGCGGCGTGGGATTGGGATAATAGCCGAGCAGATATTGCGTGCGCAGTTCGCGATTGATGCGGTCGAAAATCGCGCCCAGCTCGGCGAGATCGGTCGGATAGTACATGGCGCCGCCGACGCTGTCCGTGATGGTAGACATGGCGTGCTCGCCGGCGGTGTTCCATCCGGCGTCGGATTTCATCGGGCGCACCACCACAGTATAGAGCAAGATGTTCGAGGCGATCGCGGTGCGGCGCGCATCTTCAAATTTTGAGACGCTGGTGGTTTCCCCGGCGTCGGTGATGATTACCAGCGCGCGGCGGCGTTCAGCGCCCTGGCGACGGACGGATTGCGAGCCGAGGACTACGGCGTCGTAGAGCGAGGTGCCCATATCCGGGCTGGTGTCCACCCGGCGCACCGCGCTGTCCAATTGCTTGAGATCAGCAGAAAAACTGGAGAGCTGCACGACATCGGCTCCAAATGAAAAAACCGCGAGGCGATCGCCGGGCCGGACTACTTCCTCGATAAAATGAGCGGCAGCTTCGCGTTCGATTTTTAGTTCGATCGCCGCGGAGCCGCTCGCGTCTAGCATCAACGCCAGGTCGAGCGGGCGGTTCGTTTGCGGTTCGAAGCGCACGATTTTCTGGGCGACTCCTTCTTCTGTGAGCTGGAAAGCGCTCTGATCGAGGCCGATGACCGGCTCGCCTTTGGCGTCGGTGACGCTGGCGAGAATGCTCACCAGATCCGTCTGCACGCGGATCGGGCCTTTTTGGCGCTGCTGTTGCTGCTGCGGATCGGGAGGAGTGACATCCGCGAGAGCGCCGAAACCCGCTAGCGCGGCGGTGCAAAGCGTGGCGATGGCTCGTTTCATTTAAGAGTTAGTTTCTTCGGAGGTGGAATTGGCTTCCTGAGGCAACGACTCGCCTTCGGCCCAGACCGCGCCGCCGATGAAGAATTCCTTTTTCCAGATCGGTACGGTGCGCTTCAGCGTATCAATGACGTAACGGCAGGCATCGAATGCGGCGGCACGGTGCGGCGCGCTGACGGCGATGAAGACGCTGGTGTCGCCCACTTCCAGGCGGCCGAGGCGGTGGACGATCGCGAGGCGATGAATTCCAAATTGAGTATGAATGTGCGTGGCAAGTTCGCGCAGCTTTGTGTATGCCATTGGTTCGTAAGCTTCGTACTCGAGATAGAGCGTGCGTTGGCCTTTGAAATTGTTGCGCACGAAGCCGTCGAAGATCACCGCCGCGCCATCTTCGAAGGCTTTGAGGTTGAGCAATACTTCACGCGGCTGGATGGGTTCGCGCACCAGAAGAATGATGTCATCGCTAATAGCAGTTTGTTGGCCGCCGCTGACGGGAGGGAGGAATGCGACTTCGTCCCCAGCCGCGAGCGCGGCGCGCCATTCGGCGTATTCCTGATTTACCGACGCGGCGACAGACGGGCGAAATTCAGCGAGCCGCGGGAAACGCCGCGCGTAACGCTCGTAGAGGTCTTCGACGCGGGCGCCGTCGGATAGCTCGGCGTCCTCTTGCGAGATGCCGGCAATATCCTTCAGTTGGCCGAAAAACAGAACGCGAACGCGCATCGTCTTTATTCTACCGTGGAGGCGCGTGCAACGCGAATTCGCGGGCGCACAGCCCCAGAGTGCTTCAGCCGCGTGTCTCACAGCTGCGGGCCAGGGAGATGGACGTGAGCTAGCGTCTTTTGGCGTCGCGATAGGCTTGCGGCGGCATGCCATGCCATCTCTGGAAGGCGTGATGGAAGGCGGTGGGATCGGAAAATCCCAAGGCGTAGGCGGCTTCGGTGGCGGTGGCTTGCGATCCCAACAGAAGGCAGCGCGAGAGATCACGGCGCGCCTGTTCGACCAAGAGCCGATGAGAAGAGGATTGCTCGCCCAATTTTCTTTGCAGCGTGCGGCGGCTGACTCCCAGGTGACGGGACGCGTCCTGCAGGCCAAAATCTCCGCTGCACAAGCGCTGGCGAATGAAGCTGAGGAGACTTTGCGTTAGATTGGCCGCGCCAGGAGATATCGCCAGAAGCTGTTCGGCTGCGTCGGTGATGATTTGGTGCGCTACAGGATTGGCGCCCGTTAACGGCAGACTGAGCAACCTGCGGTCGAGGAGCAACGAATTGACCGGCATACCGAAGCGCACGGGCGCGCGAAAAATGCGGGCGTGCTCGGAAACGTCCTTGGGCTTGGCATGCTCGAACCAGACTTCGCGCGGCGTCCAGTGCGCGCGACGCGAGAGCCGGTCGAAGCGCGCAATTGCGGCCATGGTCATCTCGACATCGTGACGCGGTTCGGGCAGCGAGGAATCGGAAAATTTCCACTGGAAATGAGCGACGGATTGCTCGACATCAAGCTTGAACGCGCCCACGTTTGTCCAAATCGGCAAATAGCGCTGCAAAGTGCGGAGCGCCTCGCCGAGGGTCGCGCTGCTGACCACCGAATATCCCACGATGCCGTAGGAATTTTGTTGGACACGCTCGCCGACGTGGAGGCCAAATGCAACATCCTTGGTCATTCGAGCGGCCAGCTCTGACAGCATCATTAGGTCGGCGTACGGAATTCTCAGCGCCGGATCGCGGAGCGCTTCGCGGTCGAGGCCGACAGCCTGGAGCAGATGGCGGGTTTTGCCGCGCGGTGCAATGGCGTCGGCAATCTTGCGCGCGGAACGAGCAAATACGGTGGAGGGCTTAGAAATGGACTGCTCCTCGGTGCTCGCTGAATGCCTTCCCAGACTTTCGCGCGCGGTGAATTTGGCGCAATCAATCATAGTCCAGGGCGTTGCGCCAGTGCTAGCTTCCGTCCGGTAACCGCTGTGGTGACGATGCAGTGGGATTCGTGTATCCGGTGCAGAGTTGTAAGAGGGACTCGAGAGTGCCACGCGACATGTTCAAGGGGCCGAGCGGCTTGCGCGCTGGATGGCGGCTGCTGATTTACGTCGCATTGGTCTTTGCGCAAGGTTACGGCGCAATCAAGATCGCTGACGCTGCGATGCACGGGCAGGAGCCAGACGCGGGCAGCCCAACAGTTGGAATCGTGACGTTTGCAGTCATGCTGTGCCTGCTGTTGGTCGCGGCGTGGATCATGTCGAAAATCGAAGGCCGAGGCGTTGGGGATTATGGGTTTCCATGGCGGCGGGCGTTTTGCGGCCAGTTCTGGCTGACGGTCGCAATCGCCTTCGTTTCATTGACGTTGCTGCTTGTGGTGCTGCAGCTGGCGCGCGCCTACTCATTCGGATCGTTGCGAATCCACGGCCTGGACATTTTGAAATATGGATTGCTGTGGGCTGTGGCAATCGTTTTGGGAACGATGGTCGAGGAGTTCCTTTATCGCGGCTATTTGCAGTTTACGCTGACCGAAGGAATCGGATTCTGGCCCGCGGCGGTATTCACGTCGGCGCTGATGGCTGCGGCGCACATGTTCAATCCCGGCTGGACGGTACTCGGCCTATGTACCGTCGGCGGGTTTGGGCTGATCGCTTGCTTGCTGCTGCGGCGGACGGGCGATTTGTGGATGCCGCTCGGACTGCACGCGGCATGGGACTGGGGCGAAACTTATTTTTATGGCGTGCCGGACAGTGGACAGATGGGCAACGGGCATTTATTTCAGGGAAGTTTTCACGGCCCCGCGTGGCTGACGGGGATGCCTTTTGGGGTGGAGGCGGGCTGGCCGAATGTGGTGCTGCTGCTGATCTGGTGGCTATTGTTCGCGAAGTTTCTGCGCGAGGTGAAGTATCCGAAGCGCGCCGCCAGGGTGGCCGAGATCCGATGAGCGTTCGCAGGATCGCGATTTTCGCCCAGGCGGTGCTAGCGGCGGCGAGCGGCAGAATCGGGGCATTGCATCTGCCGCTCGCGCCGTAGCTACGCGCGAGGCTAAAACGTCAGCTTCATGCCGAACTCGATGGTACGAGGGGCGCCGAGGGCGAACACACCGGTGCCTACGCCTACGCGGACAGAGTTGGCGTCGGCGTAGGTCGTGCCGTTGAGTGAACCTGCGCCGCCGCTTAGGATACCGCTCAGGACGTTGCCGGGAATGTTGAAGTTGGCGAAATTGAACAGGTTGTAGAAGCTCACGCTGGGTTCGAATGACAGTTCCCGCTCGCGCACGTTTACCTTGCCGATCCACGTCAGGCTCATATCGAACGTTTTGAGCCACGTTAGTCCTACTTCGCCGGGAACGACCGGTGATAGGGCCGGAGCGACGCCTCCAAGCGCCTGTAGCTGGCTTAGTGTAAACAAGCCATTGTTGATAAGCACATTGCCGGCGGGAGTCGGGTTATTGGCGACGGTGTTGTTGTAGTTGTTTACGACATTCGAGAGATCGCCCAAGGAGACACCGCGCATGAAGGAACCTTGCTTGGTTCCGGGAACCGGGTCACCGACAGTTCCATCGCCATCGAAGTCAGTGCTGAAGATTTCGCCCGGACCACTGCCGGTTTCCGGCACGGCGAGCGCACTAGCGAGAGGACTATCGAAGTGGAAAATCGTGCCGAGCCGGAAATGCAATGGCAAGTCTGCGTAACCGCCGAAGGAAAATTGATGCGTGCGGTCGAGAGCAGAGGGTCCGCTGAAACCGCAGGGATGATTATTGTCAATGGTGGGATTGACGAAGTCCTGATCGGCGGCTGCGGGAGAGGTGCCCGCCGAGGTGGATAGCGCAGCGCCGCAATTGGTGAAGCGCGACAGCGAATAGGCAAACTGGAAATTGAGGTACTTGACGCCGCGGAAGGGGGTCTTCACATTGTCAACCAGCTTCACGTCCAAGGCGTTGTAAACCGAGCGGCCTATGGGCTGCAGGAAGGTTACAAGCCCTAGATCCGGATTAATGCCCGTGAAGGCACATGGATAGGTGGTACCCAAGCCAGTTTCGCAACCGCTGATTCCCAGGTCCGCTGCGGAATCAAGGCCGAAGCCACCAAAGTCTGCCATGGTAGCGGGTCCAACTGGACTCGTTGCAGTTGCAGGATGCAACCCGGGACAGGCTGCGATGGCAGCGTCAATGGTCGGTGCTTCGCACGCAGCAAGCGTGGCTGCGATGGCTTGCTGGGCCGCCGATTTATTGAAGAACCTGACATCGCCACTGTGATTCAGGTCAACGCCGATCAAATAGTGTAGAGCCACGTTGCGGAGATAATCCACGCTCAGCACCATCCCCGGACGCAGTTCGCGTTGAATCCCGGCATTCATTTGAATTGAGTAAGGGGTTCGATAGTTAGGTGCCAGCGCGCCTAGAAATATCCCGGATCCGCTGGAAATCAGATTGGGAATGTATGACGGGTTCGGGGCGTTCGCGCCCACAGCCTTCGAGGCCGCTTGGTAAGTTGTTTGGAAGGTCGCGATGCATTGCGCGGTAGTCATCCCGCTGCAGTTGCCAGCGTTGGCTCCAAGTGTGGCGCCAATCAGCGAACTGCAAATAAAGCTCGCTGTGGCCGAGTCGGCCCCGCCTAGAAATACCAGATTGGGCGGTCCGCCAGCGACGGGGAAAGGAACACCCGCGCCCGCGCCGCTGGAGCACGCCCCGGGATTGGCGAGGAAGGCGCCGTTCGCGAGGCGTTCGGGACGATCGAACTCGGCATTGTTCCAGATGGCGTTCTCATAGAAGACGCCAATGCCGGCGCGGATTACGGTTTTTGCGTCGTTGCGCGGATCCCAGGCAATTCCCAGCTGCGGCCCAAAGTTGTGGTTCGGCTGGTTTACCGGGTTGGCCAAGCCAGGCATCACGGTGTTGAGCTCGGTTGCTGCACTACCCGTAAAGCCGGGAAGGTCGCTATCTGTGCGCCCCGTATCGCGGACGTAACGCACGCCATAGGTGATGTTCAGATTCGGCTTGATCTTCCAGCTATCACCAAGGTAAAGGCCGATGCGATTGTCGGGCGGGGTACCGCTGCACGGCGCTTTGAATGCGGGGATTTCGGTGTCGCATTCTTCGCCGTTGCCCAGAGTCACATTGTCGACGGGGTAGTTTAACGGGCACGCACCTCCTTGCATCGACGGCCCACCAGGACAGGTAAACAGGTCGTTCGTTCCGCAGTTCATAGCCGTATTCGTCGCGGAACAGGGGCTCGCGGCGCTAATCTCGTCAGAGCTGCCGATCGGGCTAACGTTGGGAGTGATGGCGCTGAAAGAAAATAGGCCGCCGCCGCGCAGGCGGTTGTAGGAAACACCATAGCGAAGGATGTGCGAGCCGAGCAGCTTACTGCCGTCGTACTTTAACTGACGATCGGTCTGGTAGGTTTGCTGGGGCGCGAGAAAGTTAGGACCGGTGAGGAAGCCGAAGCTGGCGAAATTCAGGCTGACTGGGAAATTCGCGAACGGCAGGCCCGAGCCGAGGACGGTATCGCCCAGGTTGTTGATGAATTTCAGGTACTCGAAACGGAAACTGTGCGTGAAGTTGCCCTTGGTCGTGAAATCAGCGCCGATTACGTGGGTTCTGGTGTAGTTCTTGTCTTGAAACGGTTGAAAACCGACGGTGCCGCCGGTGGCTACCGCTCGGCTGTCAAAATAGCTGAAGCGATAGAACATGCGGACATTTTTAAACAGGTTGAAATCGAGGCGAGCGTCGTAGTCGGTCTCGCGAAAAGGGCTATTGACGTTTCCCGAATAGGGAGTGAACGGCGCGGCCGCTACGACGGGCGCCGCGAGATTTTGATTGGTATGTTCTGCGTCGAGGAAGAAAAAGACTTTGTCCTTCAGGATTGGGCCTCCGAAATTGCCGCCGTCCTGATTCCTGGCATATGGCGACTCAAGCGTGGGCGGAGGCGGAGGCGTAGGCAAAGCTGCGGAGAAAACGCTGTCGCGAAACAATGCGAACCCTTCGCCGTGATAGTTATTTGATCCGGCGCGGGTGGTGACGTTTACGGCCCCGGAGGAAGTGAGTTCGTTGGAAAGATCGAGAGTGGATTGGCTGATCTGAAATTCGTCGATGGCGCTGGCGGGAATATTTTCCGTGGTGGTGCCCACGGTTTCATCGCTGACGTCCACACCGTCCACTTCAATGCGCGCGGTGCGTCCGAAGCGGCCGCCAACCGAGATGGAAGAAAAGCCTACTTTCGTGGGATCAAAGTCTGCGCCATCCTGAATTTGCACGCCTGGTTCCAGCTGGGCGAGATCCAAAAAGTTGCGTCCGTTGACCGGCAGGTTTTCGATCTGGTCCTTGTTCAAAACACCCTGGACGCTGGGCTGCTCGGTGTTGACCGTCACCGTTTGCTCCGCAACGGTAACGACGGTACTTGCTGCGCCGACCTGGAGGCTGAGATTCACGCCTGAGACGACGCCCACTTTCACGACAACGCCTGCTTCCGTGGTCTTGAACCCCGCGGCCTCGGCGCGAACTGCGTAATCGCCCGGCACCAGGGCGCCGGAATTGTATGTGCCGGCCGAGGAGGTAGTGACGTGGAGAGTCTGGCCGGTGTCTTTGTTCGTGATGGTGATCTTGGCGCCCTCCACGACAGCACCGCTGGGGTCCGTCAGAGTTCCTTGAATACTTCCGGTGGCGGTGGTGCTTTGCGCAAAAAGCGGAGCAGACATCCAGAAAATGAAAACCGCGATTATGACAATTGGGATCAGGAGTGAAAGGGAAGCACGCCGATTCGAGGTCATTTAATGCTCCTAGGGACGTATCTATGTGTCAACCGAGCATTTACATTGGGTGCAGCGACAAATCAAGCAGCGATCCAAAAGGTGGGCAGCAAACGCGATGCCACAGGCCGCAGCATTCTGGCTGGATCAGGAGCGGCTCGCTCCGAACCGAACGAACCGCCTTCGGATAAGCCCGCGAAACGGCCCGAACTAGTTTTTATCTGCTGCCGCACGGGCCGGCACAAGCACGCTCGCCTCAATGCCGGAAGCTTGCCCCTCCGCGCGATAGACGTGCTGCGTGGCCTTCACGAAATCGGACGGTTTCGCGTCCGGTATGTTCAGGAACGCCTGTGGATTGCGATCGGTGAGTGGGAACCACGAGCTTTGAATTTGCACCATGATGCGATGGCCACGGCGAAATGTGTGGTTTACGTCTTGCATCGCGAAGCTCACTTCCTCAACCTTGCCCGGGACGAACGGCTCAGGGGTTTCCAAACTGTGCCGGAATTTTCCGCGGAACGGTTCACCGCGCACCAATTGCTCATATCCGCCCATGGTGAACTGCGGCGCCGGCACATCCGTCAGCGGCTTGCCTTTTGCTTCCAGACTTGGCTCGTCCAATTTGCTCGGCGGATAATCCGGCGGATAGACGTCAATCAGTTTCACATCCCAATCGGAATCCGTGCCGCTGGTGGAAACAAAAAGCCGCGGAGACACGGGACCCAGGATCGTCACATCGTCTTGCAGCACTTCGGTCTGATAGGTGAGCACGTCCGGCCTGCTGGCCGCGAAGCGCTGGTCAGACACCATGTATTCCTGCGGCACTTCCTGCGCCACGTAGTTCACGAACGGCACCGGTTTCGCGGGATCGCTCACGTATTCGTCGGACGCCGCGGCTTCGTCTTTCGGTGGTTCAAACGACAAAACGCCGTTCGGGTGAAAATAAAGCGTCTTGGTCTCCGTGTTTTTAGGCGGCCATGCGGGATATTGCCGCCAGACATTGGTGCCCGTCTCAAACACATAGGCTTTCGGCAATTTTGCGTTGCCGTTCCCTTTCAAGTATTGCTCGAAAAAAGGAAACAGAATGTTTTTGCGATAGTAGTCTGCTGTGTTCGCCGCAAAGCTCGCGCGACCCAGGTGGTCCCCGTCGTAGCGCGCCCATCCACCGTGCACCCAAGGGCCTACCACCAGCGCGTTGAAGATTTCGGGGTCGTCGCGGTCAATCGCGTGAAACAAAGTGAACGGGCCTTGCAAATCTTCGGCGTCGAACCAGCCGCCCACGGTTAGCACCGCGCAGTGAATGTTCCGGGTGTGTGCAGCGAGGTTGCGCGACTTCCAGTAGTCGTCGTAAGTATCGTGGTGGACCTGATCCTGCCAGAGCGCTTGCTGGCCGCCCAGCAGCTTGCCCAGGTTTTCCAGGGTGCCAGCGTGGAGAAAAAACTCATAGCCATCGGGCGTGCCGAAATCAAATGGCACGCGCACCTTCGGGGGCAGCTGCGGATTCGCCTGCGGCCGGAAATACGCGTAGAAACCGAAATTTGCGGCGAGCATGAACGCGCCGCCGTGGTATGCGTCATCGCCCTTGAATAGATCGGTCATTGGCGCTTGCGGCGATGCGGCCTTCAGTGCCGGATGAGAATCGATCATGCTCGCCGAAGTGTAAAATCCCGGATACGAAATGCCCCAGATGCCGGCTTTGCCATTATTGTTGGGCACGTTTTTCAGCAGCCATTCGATCGTGTCATACAGATCGCTGCTGTCGTCCACGTCTTTGTTCGATTTCTTGACGTCAATGTGGGGGCGCATCTCGACAAACGTGCCTTCGGACATGTAGCGCCCGCGGACATCTTGCATCACGAAAATGTAGCCGGCTTTGTCGAAGTCGGGCGAGGGGCCGAGTTGCGTGCGGTATTGATCGACGCCGTAGGGCGCGACGCTGTACGGCGTGCGGTTGATCAGAAACGGGTACGTTTGCGAACTGTCTTTCGGGACGTACACGGCGGTGAACAAGTGCGCGCCGTCGCGCATGGGAATGCGGTATTCGTATTTCGTGTAATGCTCTTTGACGTCAAATTCCGGCGAATCCGGCTTCGCCTGCGCGACCACGCTGCCGGCCCATAGCAATAAACCCACAACTAGAATAGCAATTCTGCGAATCAACACTGTTTCCCCCAATCGCGAAGTACGCGGATCAGAATCTTTCGCTTCGTAGGCAGTATTCATCCAGTGCATTGGCGTTGGCTATTGACCGGGCGAGGACGCCGCGCGGGCGATCTCGTCGAGGCGGGTGGAAGCGCGATGTAAAGCTGCGGCTAGGGCAGCGGCTTCGCGGGTAAAGGTGGCTGAGTCCTGGCGGTCGAGCGCTTCGTTTACGCCGGGCAGGACTTCGGCTGCATATCCGGCGTAGGTCCCGGGGGCGTAGATGGTGTGTTTGTACCAGGTGCGGCCGGCGAGGCCTTCTGGAGCCAGCAGGGCTTGTTCGACGCTGACTAGATCGCGGTTCAATTCATTTTGCTTGGCGGGATTGGGTGAGACGCTTGCCCGTTGCTGCAACGCTTGCGATGCGCGGGCAGCGGACGCGGTGAGTTGCGCGGCTGCGTCGGAGACTGCGGGCACATCGGCGGCGCCAATTCCCTGTTTGGCTGCGCGGGTGGCGAGATCGCTTGCGGCGCGCGAAATTTCCGCGGCGTACGCGGAGTAGTCGAACGGCAGCGTATCGGCTTCATCCAGCCGCAGCGCCAGAGTGCCGAGGATTTTCGCCAGCGCGACGTGAAATTCAAAAGTGGGATCGCCGAATTTTTTCATCCAGTAAAAATCATCGTACATCGAGTGGTAGACGCCGTAATCGCCGATGAACCCGGCGTCAAGTGAAGGAATACCGGCGTGGTCGAAGAACGGGCAGAAATCCGAACCCGCGCCCAAGGCTTCGATGGGAGCTTCGCCTGAAGCGGTGAATTTCGCGCTTGGTGGGCGTGCGATACCGCTTGGCTCTTCCTGCTGACGCGTGGCACGATCGAGCCAGAGGTTGTAGATGCTGCGCACGTCGCGCGGGTCCTGCACTTCACGGGTGGCTTCGCGTACCAATTGCTTCAGCGAAGGCGTCGCCGACGCTGTGAAATTTGGTCCGGCGACACCAACGTCCGTATTCAAGTACGCGACGGCTTTCGCTTGCAGCTCGGCGCGATTTGCTTCCACCCATTCGGTTGAGCCCATCAGGCCGGGCTCTTCGCCATCCCATTCGCACATGACGATAGTGCGCCGCGGCTTCCAGCCAGCGCGAACCAGTTCGCCAAAGGCGCGCGCGGTCTCAAGCATGGTCGCGGTACCGCTGCCGGGATCTACCGCGCCGTACACCCAGGCGTCGTGATGATTGCCGAGGACGACCCACTCGCCGTCGTTTGCGCCGCGCAGCTTGGCAACGACGTCGTAAAGCGTGCGCTGCTGATAATCCATAACCAGCTTCATGTGCGCGACGGCCCCGCCTGGCCCGAAGTGATAGGTGAACGGCAAGCCGCCTTGCCACTGACGCGGGACGTGCGGGCCGGCGAGATTTTCGAGGATCGCCAAGGCGTCCTGCGAATTGATCGGCATGGTAGGAATGCGCGGAAGATTTGCAGCCTCGCCAGGCGCGAGGCGCTTAGCGTTCGGCGTCGAAGCCACTCCGGGCGTCAGCGGGTCGCCAGGATATATTTGCGTATATTCGATGGAGCCGCGCTGGATGCCGCTCATCGGCCGCCACGGGCCGTTCGGAAACACATCGCCGGCAACGTAGCCGTCGTCTTCGGGATCGGAATAAATTATCAAGCCGAGCGCTTTGTGCTCTTCGGCGAGTTTCGTTTTGATGCCACGATAGCAGCCGCCATAGCGCGCGATCGCGATTTTTCCCGCGACGCTGATTCCCAGCTTATCGAGCTCGCGGTAATCCGCCTGCATTCCGTAATTCACGTAGACGACGGGGGCGGTTACGTCTCCCGACGGCGAGAAAGTGTTAAAGCCGGCGACGATATTTCTGTCGGAAGTGTCCGGATCCACCGCGAAAGGCTGCTCGGGAGTCGCCAGAGTTTTTTTGTCCGGCGCCGTCAGCTCGAGCCTCACCTCGCGCGGCTGCGCGAGCCACACGCTGTAGCTGACGATTTCGGTGTCGAACCCGTAGCTGCGGTATTGGTCGCGCAACCATTCCGCCACACGGTGACTGGCTTCGGTGCCGGCCATGTGCGGTTCGCTGGTGATGTGGCGCAAATTACTTTCGGCGCGTGCGGGATCGGGGATCGCGCGCATCTGCTGCTCAAGCGCGCGCTCGGCGGCGACGCGCGCGGGCGCAAACCCACGGATGCCGGGATTATCTTGCGTGCCGCGCGAAATTGCGGCGGGAAATACGACGATGCTGGCCAGGATGATTGCGCTGCGAAGTCGCCGGGTTCTGACAGCCATTCACACCTCGTTGCAGAATTGCAAATTCTATACTACACGGGTGCGGGAGTCCTCGATTGGTTACGAAATGTTTCGCGCGAGAGGCGAACGCTATGCGACGCGCGACGGAATAGAGTGAGCCGCCGGTGTTCGCTTGACGGCACTGGCGGAGAGCCGTAGGTTAATGTTACTGGCAGTGACACGCGATTCATTCATGGGGATGTCCGATGAGAGTTCTGATATCAGGCGCCTCCGGGCTGATGGGAGCTGCGCTTACTGGTTCGCTGCGCGCGGACGGCCACGCAGTTTGCCACCTCGTGCGCCCAGGCGGCAAAGCTGCGACGGGCGATGTGCAGTGGAATCCATTGAGCGCGCTGGTGGACGTGCCGGCCATGGAAGGCTTCGACGCCGTCGTGAATCTGAATGGCGCGAGCATCGGGGGCGGACGTTGGACATCGAAACGCAAGACGATTCTGCGCAGCAGCCGCGTGGATTCCACACGCGTGCTCGTGGATGCTCTATCGCATTTGAGGCAACCGCCGCGCGTTCTTGTCTGCGCCTCGGCGACGGGCTATTACGGAAATCGCGGCGATGAAGCTTTGAAGGAAACGAGCGGCTGCGGCAACGACTTCCTGGCGATCTTGTGCCGGGCGTGGGAAGGTGAAGCGACGCGCGCAGCGAGCGCAGGCATGCGCACAGTGATAGCGCGGTTCGGAATCGTTCTTTCGCTGGATGGCGGCGCGTTGCCGCGCATGTTGACGCCATTCAAATTCGGTGCGGGCGGGCGGCTGGGAAGCGGGAAGCAATGGATGTCCTGGATCGCGCTGGAAGATGCGGTGCGGGTGCTGCGCGCGGCGATAGATGATGCGCGTTGGAATGGAGCGGTGAATGTCGTATCGCCGGAGCCGGTACGCAACAGCGAATTCACGCGGGTCCTGGCGAGCGTGCTGCATCGGCCGGCAATATTCCCAGCACCGGCGTTCGTGTTGCGTCTCGCGCTGGGCGAAATGGCGGATGCGCTGTTACTCTCCAGTCAGCGTGTGCAGCCCGTCTGCCTGCAGCAGTACGGCTTCGCGTTCCGCTACGAGAATTTAGAAGCGGCACTGCACGCGGCGCTGGCGAAGGCGTAACGTTGTTGTCTTGCTGGGTCTCGAACCGCGACCCTAAAAATACAGCGGAATCTCGGCCGCGACGGGCCCAGGCTTGCCGTGCTCGAACTGCCGGATTCCTAAGTTACTTCGCCATGTTCAGAGTGACCTCGACCTTGAAAATGTGGCCCGTGAGAGGATCCGTTGCGACGGTTCCTTCGGAAGTTTGCCCTTCGCGCAGAGACATTCCCACGTCTCCGCGATACTGCCGCACAATAGGCTCAGTGGTCGGAGGCGCTTCTCCGCCTGACCATTCCTTTCCGAAGACCTTGCCATCCTGACCGCGGGCAGCTACGTACAACGAAGACCGGTCCACCTTTAAATCAACCTGGTATTTCCCGCCATCGGCATGCGACACCCGAGCATCGATGCTCGTGCCTACATCTATGTATTGAATCTGGGTGTCGCCGGTTTTCGATTCGCCGGTCTTCACGGGAACCTTCACCCCAATCCGCAGGGTCGAATAAGCCCCGCTGGGCTTATCCCCTACGATGAGAGGCATCGTGTAGGGAAGATTGGCGATTTTTTTCGTGCCGTCGTACTCGGACAGAACGATCAGCAACTTGACGGGCGTTGACGGCTCGGCTTTTGCATTTTCCGGAGCGTCCGATGCCTTGGTTCCCTGGCCGTAAACCAGGAGCGGTGCGCACATAAAAAGCAACGCGAAGGTGGTGAGCGACCGTGCAATTTTCATAAAAAACCTCCAATGACGCATTGATTCCGGCTTTCTATAGATGAAGACGTCGTTCGCAAGGCTTTCGTTCAGAATAGAAGCGAGTCTGCAGGTTTATCCGCGGGATCGCCTAGGGCGGGGATTTCCAGCGGCGCGATTTCGATGGGGTTTGATTCCAGAGGCTTCTCGTAGTCTTGCTGCGCGGCCAGAAGCTGATTGCCATCCACTCGACCCGAATTAATTGCGGCGCTCAACTGTGCCACTGCGGCGAGTTGGCCCTGCGGCACAATAATTTCCGAGAGCGCAGCTGCGGCGCTACGCGCTTGCGCGCCACGCTCGGAACGGCGCTTGCTCGCAGTCCGTTCGGTACGGCGTGGCGTCGCGGCAGATCCAGTTACCGTTTCGGATGGCACTGAAAATGGATTCACGGCGGAAGCGACGTTCGAATTGGAGACATTGTGAACGGGTCTGCGCGCCACCACGATTGCCAGAACCGCGGCAAGCGCGAGGGCGCTCGCGATCACCGGAGCCCACGCCGCCCACGGGGAACGCGCCGGCTCGGATTCATGCGCGATACGTCGCCGCAGATGCGCGGCGAACTGCAGCGACGGCTCGCCGGTGACGAGTGATTCTACGCCGCGGTCCACGAAGGCGCGCACCGTCCGTGCGTGTCTGAGCGCCGCACGGCACGCATCGCATTCCATGGCGTGCGCCAACACTTCTGACTCGCGTTCGGCGCGCAGCTCGTCGAGCGCCGCGTCGGTCATCCAGCCGGCGTATTTTTCGCAAGACATTGCAGACTCTCCGCCAACTTTTTTCGCGCCAGAAACAATCGCGACTTCACAGTGCCCTCGGGCAGGCCGGCCAGCTTCGCGACCTCGCGCGTGTTGTAACCCTCGATGGCCGCGAGCACCATTACGATCCGCAGTTTGTCCGGAAGCGCGTCGAGCGCCTGCGCCACCTGGCGTTCGAATTCGCGCGAGACAACGACATTTTCGACGCTGGCCTCAGTCTGAGCGTTAATCGCTGCGCGTATTGCATCGTCCTCGTGCCGTTCGCGCCGCCTTTTCGAGCGGATGCGATCGAGTGCCAGGCGAAAAGTCGCCCGTACCAGCCAGCCGCGAAATCGTTCGCGGTCGCGCAGGCGATGAAAGTTGCGATAGGCGCGCAGCATGGCTTCCTGCGCGACGTCTTCGGCTTCCGCCGTGTTGTGCATTACGCCCAGCGCAACGCAATAGGCTAGCTTGGGACAATCCGCCAGGCGCCGCTCGAATTCGCGCGCGAGCGATTCTTCCCGAATCACCGTGCTTTCTGGAAAACTGCCTGCCAGTGCATCCATCACTGCCTCGTTTAGCCAGACGCCGGTAGTGTGATTACGGTTCACTGGTTCTCAAGCAAGCGTGCGCATGACGAATTACAAATCCAAGCGTTCCAGCAACGATGGCAGGTTCGATGCGTCCACGGTGAGTTCGGGGCGCGTGGTGGAAAAGTCTGTGACTTCATCGAGCGCTTGAAACAAGCGCATCTTGGCCACGGCGTACTCTTCGGTGCCAGTCAGAACGCGGCCGGTTTGCTTGGTCCATTGATCGAGGGCTTCGCGGCGGACGAAGATGCGGATCGGGAACATGGTTTTGCGGTCCGCCGAAACGTAATAGATGAATTCGTTTCCTTTAGCCGCATCGCGGTGCGATGGATGTACATCCTGAAATTGATATTGATACACGTAGCCGTTTTCGGCTGAGTAGCTCTTGATCCGCCGCACGGTTTCGGGCTTGGACATGGGCGCATTATTCGGCGGGGCATCGCCGGTGTCAACTACTGTGCTGCGTCGGATGTAACCGCTACTGAAGACACAAGGCGCACGCGATCGGAAGCGCGCTCCCAAATCGGAATGACGCGGTCGAGTTATGTGCCATTGCGGGACCGGCGGTTTTGGCGTCAGTGAGCTCCTGAGGTGTTTGGCACACTTTGATCCGGCAGCTCGCGCTGCGAACGGTCGTTAACCATTTCCGATTGCGCGGTTTGGCCCTGCTTCCCCACTCCAGCGTGGGCACCCTTGCGATGAATGAGCGTTTGACGGCCTTGCATAGCATTGGTACAACGCGTGCGTTTATGCAGAGCGGCCACGAATATATTCGGCAAGAGCGAGCCGGGGTGCGTGACGCGGCGATGGAGCACCAGCGCGGGCGTTGCGCGATTTTCAGGATCAATGCGCAAGCGGCTACACGTCCTGGTGGTTTCATCGTTGATTGCGATTACGCTTGGCGGTTGCGCGAATGCAGGCACTCCGCCGTTGCCTAACGTAACGGTGTTGCTGAGCCCAACCAGCGCGGCGGTCGGACTGGGCCAGACGCAGCAATTTCAGGCCTCGGTGACAGGATCGGCGGATACAACAGTGTTGTGGGAAGTGAATGGCATCACGAATGGAAACGCGATTTCCGGAACTGTCAGCGAGACGGGCCTGTATACGGCTCCAATGGCGATGCCCGATCCTACGGCGGTGACGGTCCCGGCGGAAAGCCAAGTGAATCCGTTCGCGCTGGCGCAGTTCGCTGCGCCGTCGCCTGGTTCGGCGGTCAGCGGGATGGTGGGCGCACACGTCGTCGCCGTGGACGCGGACACAGGTTCGGTGATTGCGGGAACGCTTGGCGGCTGGAGCTGCGATGCGACAAATCCGCCCACCCAGTTTGACGGCTCGTTCGACCTGGAAAGACTGCCGGTGGGGCACAGCTACAGTCTTTACGCCGAGCCGCTGGTTGGCCTGGCACTGTCGGGGGATTTCAACGATGTGTTTACGGGATTATGTTCGAGCAGCGTCGAGCCCACGTGCTCGCCGCCACTCGTGAACACAAATTTCAATGTGCGCATTCTGCCCACGCAGTGAATCAGCGAGCTCACATAGCAAAAAAAAGCGGCTCCCGGGAGGTACGGGAGCCGCTTCACGCGCTGCGGGGTACGAATACTGTTACTGGGTCGGCAGAATTTCCTGCGAGAACCCGATGGTGTTGACGGAGCGCAGAGACGGAGTGCGCGGCGGCAAGCACGCGGGACCCAGGGTAAAGTTGGTGTCAAAGCTGTAGTCACGCGGGCTGGGCGGACTATAAACGCCCGTTCCCTTGTACGTGCCCACCCCTTGACGGTTGTAATAAAAGCTGACCATCGAGCCCCGGTAGTGGCAAACCAAGCCCCAGTTTTCCAGGAAACGGAGGAAGTTGTGTACCCCGCCATCCGTTCCAAAGTCCTGCGCCTGTCCGGCGACGGACGGGAATGGAATGCCTTTGCCGGAAATAATCGCAGCGCGGTAAGCCGTGGGCGCGGCGTTTCGGTTGTTGACGTTGTAGGGGAAAGCAAAGGAGTTTATGTCGTTCCAGTTGTTGGAAAGGAACGTAACGGCGTCGCCCTCGACTGCTGCGGCTACGCTAACGCCGCCCCAGGTTCCGTCATCCACCGGCGCGTTGTAATCGCCCTGGATGTAAACAGGGTTCTCAGAAACGATGCTGAGACCGTCGGTTCCGCTGCAGGAGACTCCAATGGTTAGCGAGGCACCGTCCACGATCTTCAGCGCGCGACGGAAGAAAACCGGAGGATTTTCCCGGGCTTCCTGCACGTTGCCGTAGGTAACATCGGGACGGTTGGAATTGGCCGGGGCGCAATTGGTGTTGGCAAATAGCCCACCGGAATAAGTGATGGCTGCGGGCTTGTAGGTAACGCCTTGCAGGTTTCCCGTGGTGGAGCTCGCGCCGGTCCACATATTGGTATTCCGTGGCGTCATGTTGGCCACGTTCTGAGTCAGCAGCATGTAGTTCGTCGGTGTAATCATGACGGGAGACACCTCAGTCCCGCCATAAGTGCGAAAGATGCCGTCGCCTTCCAAGTCTTCACCCGAGTCGAGCGTGTTGTTCGGGCAGCCGTTCGCCGCGTCGTTGGGATTCACAAAGTCGTTGAAGCCATAAGACCCGGTCTTGGCGACGGGAACCGCGTTGGGGTCTTTCTGTTCGCCGCGGCGGTCAGAGAAATAAAGGGTGTAGCCCGTGTTATTGTCCAGGCCCAACGCCCCCTGATTTGCCGTGAACCAGTTCACCAGGTTCTTGGCATCCAGCTCCACGTAATACATGACGCCTTGCGCATCGATCGGCACCGCGGCAGAGGTGGCGCGGTCCACTCCTTCGCGCGAGTCGTATAGCGCATTCGGCCAGAAATCGGTGGCCGGGTTTCCGGCGGTTATAAGTCCGTTTGCGCACGGATTTGCGGCGCTCCCGGTAGACGGGTTATCTCGCACGCGAGCCAAACGAATGATGGCGTTCACGCTGGGATCATTGCAGCCCACTGTCCCGACGCCTCCGCCGCTCGGACCCTGTGCAGCAACCTGCGCCGCAGGCAAGGCCGGAAGATTCGGGGCGAGGACGGCTGCGTTATATGTCGGATTGATGTTCCTGCCGGTGAGGCCGAGGTTGAGGATCGTTTGTGTGACATCGACCCATGTACCGCCGGGATTCACTTGATATTCGATCTTAATGCAACCGGTGATGGTCGGATATCCGGCCTTCATCCAGTATCCGGGTGCGAGCAGCGTGGACGAGTTGCTGCTAGGAGAATACGTTCCCGAGACGTTTCCGGAGACAGGCAGCGGAAACGTGCCGGTATACCATGCCGGTTTTGCGGCAATTCCCAGCGGCGAAGTGGCGGCCCACGCCAGGGTCGCCAGATCAACGGGATCGGTTCCATTGGTGACGGTGTCGAGGACCATCATATCGGCGGTGTGGCAGGCCCCGAGTGAACCGGGAACGGTCGTAGGAAGCGGATAATCGTCAATCAAGACTCGCAACGTGGCTTGAGAAAATAGCTGCTGCGCGAAGGTGTCCGGGTTCGCGGCGAGTTCGCCAGGGACAGGCCGGCGGACGAGTGAAATTGGCGTGATGCCACCCAACGCGGTGGACGTGAGGGTCAATACCGGCACGCCGTTCTGTAATTGCCCGTTATAGGCGGGGATGACGGTGCCAGACCACGTGGGATTATTTAAGGTGTTGCTGACGGCGCCGTAAACGCTGTTTCCGGTCACGCTGCCTTCGTTTATAGCCAACTCACGCCACGAAGCGTTGGTGTACGGTGCGCCGCCTGGCTCATTGGCCATCGTAGGATCCGGAGAAAGAGCGATTGAGACGTCGCCGCCGTAAGCGGCACCCGCGCCCGTGACTGCGAAGCCATTTTCCAGGTTCGTGCGGATTACCTGCCCGACCACCGTTACCTTGTCCCCCATGAAAGTCGGACCCTGATTCGGGGTGAGCCATAGATTTCCATTGGTGTGCGTGCGCCCACCGAAACCAAACGATGGGCCGTTGAAGAACGAGAGGTCTGAATCCGAATAAATGCCAAACTGGAAGACGGGGATGGAGACGACTTGCACTTGCCGGGTCAGCTTCACTTCCGAGCCGGAAGAAGAATTTTGCGCTGCCACCGTCATGGTGAATGGCGTGATCAATCCTTGCATTCCGGCGTAGGGACTCGGGGGCAAAATGGTCGCGTTGGTCGTCGCGGGATTGCCGAATGCGTCCGGGATGAAAGTGAGGTTGTAGGTGGAAGCGCCGGAGGAATTCACATACGTTATGCCCGTGAGCCCGACTGGTGGAGCGGCGGTGATCGTGGCTACGTTGGCCGCGGTGAGAGAACCGGAGGTGGCGAACACCTGGGCCACGTCGGTGGTCATTTTTTCCATGCCGGCTTCCGCGCCATAGAAGGCCAGCTCGCGGCTGGAGTTATTGCCGCCGAGGCGCTGGTCGGTCATCACCATCCAGCTCATGCCGACCACGATGGCGGAAATCAGCAGCAGAACAAACAGAGAGGTTATCAGTGCGACGCCCTTTTCTCGTTCCATTCTCACAGCGGATCTCCTTGTAAATCTAAAAAACCGTCATGCCTCGATCCTCACGAAAGCGCCTATGGTGCCGTAGACGTCGCGGACGTGTTGAACTGGTTGGTGAACGAAAGGCTGCGAATGCTCACCTGTGTGCTCAAGTTGTTGCGCAGGAAAATCGGCGTCGTTTGGGCCGTGTAGGTATTTTCGGACCGG
>Ga0181525_10000077_pt1 | contig 84831 bp, 79 predicted proteins | sample PEATcosm2014_Bin_48_FD_121100 | JGI IMG/M metagenome (GOLD analysis project Ga0181525, IMG submission 121100) | Peatland microbial communities from MTU Mesocosm Facility, Houghton, MI, USA - PEATcosm2014_Bin06_10_metaG | ecosystem: Environmental > Terrestrial > Soil > Wetlands > Peat | place...
AAAGTGCTCGGCTAACCCCAATGCCTCCGCGATCCCGCCTTCGCCCTCCTGGTAGGTGTAGTTGATGTGCTTCAGTCCAAACTCTTTGCCATTGGCCAGCAAACGCAAAAAGTCCCCCGAATTACGCCCCCCGGTGACAATCAACAGATCCCGAATCCCCGCCTCCACCAGCGTCTGAATCGGATAGTAGATCATCGGCTTGTCGTAAATCGGCAGCAGATGCTTATTGGTGATCTTGGTCAGCGGGAACAAACGGCTCCCGGTTCCTCCGGCAAGGACAACGCCTTTCATTGGTAAACCATGGAGCGGTGCCGACGTTATTGTCGCTCCGTCTCCATTCAATCCCCTTTCAACCCGCGTGGGCTATTTGCCCGCACACGGTGTAACGATGATCTTCTTGACGTGAGACTCGCGCTCGCGTTCTCTCAATTTCAAGGGCTCTACTCGGTCCGTCCGACCCACGGCGCGCTCCCCTTCCCGCCGAAGTCTGCTACTAGGCGCTCCGGCGAAATGCCGAAACGTCTCCGGCCGGCTGAAATAGCGTGTCATATGCCTTGAGTAGACTTTGCTTCTGCCACTCCCAATTGAGCTCCCCGCAAGCTCGCCCCCGACCGATTGCGCCAAGTCTGAGACGCAACTCCTGGCAGTCGAGTAACAACGTAATCTGTTCGCCGAAATCCGCCGTATCGTTTGGCCGAGCATAAAGCGCTCCGTCACCTGCCGACAATCTGCCTTCCTTAAGATCGAAGAGAACCATCGGAAGTCCGCAGGCCATGTATTCAAAGATCTTCATCATGGTGAGCCTGTCGTTTAAGCCATTGGAGGGGTCCGGTGATACAGCCACGTCGGCGGTAGCAAGATAATCTCGCAGCCTCTTTCCATAGAGCGCTCCTGTGAACCTCACACAGTGTTCAAGATCTCGAGATACGACCATGGCCTGCAGCCTCGCTAACTCCGGGCCGAAGCCGATTAGGACAAACAACGTATCGCTACGGCCCTTAGTCTTTACCAGATAGTCGATCGAGTCAATCAATAAATCGACGCCATCCTGGGGCCCCATAAGGCCTAAGTAAACAACCAGATTCTTTCGTTCTTCTTTCAGCTCCGTGACAGGCTCGTGCAATTGGAAGTCCTTGAGGTCTGGACAACCGCGTACGACAAACAGGCGCTCGCGTGGAACATGACCTCGAGTGAGCGCCACTTCCTTTGCGGTGTCGTTTGTGACCAGAGTTGCGCTCGCGGAACGGAATGACAAATATTCAGCCCAGAGACTCATTCGAAAGAAAACGCCACGGCGTCGGAATTTGCTCACGCATAGCTCAGGAGCCGGATCATGCTGATCAAAGATGAAGCGGACGCGAAAGATCCTGAAGAAAAGTCCGATTAAGAATATGGTGTCGGGAGGATTGCAGCCGTGAAGAACGCAAAAGCCGGTTTTGAGAAAGACCCTGACAGCCAAACAGAATTGGTTCACGAAAGCCCAGCTATACTCCACCAAATACCCGAGTACCCCTGATCCTTCCAACGCGCGGTATCTATAAACTTCGATTCCTTCGAGCCGCTCGTGTGAATTTTCAAATCCGCGGCTCTTGGGACAGACGACCGAAACCGCATAGCCCGCTTCGGTCAATGCTCGAGCTTCCTGCCACACCCGGCGGTCCCCCGGCACCGAGAGGTTTTCAAGCACAATAAGGACACTCGGCCCGGTGGCAGGCATATCTTTCTGTTTATCTAAAGCGTTTAGAATACATACTCCATCCGCCTGGGCGCCCTAAGGCCGCCGTCGCGGAAGGTGTGCGCGTTTCGGGTCAGCTACCTGCTGAATATGAAACTAAGTTGAGGCTATGCTTGGTTCGACCGCAAGAAGCGCTGTTGACAGGTGTTCGATGAGATGAGGACGCCAGGGGGGCCGTCAACCGGGCTCGCACTGGATTTTGTACGCTCCATTGGTTTCTTCGGCAATGTCGCGATAATTGCTCCTAAGAATATGGTTGTCCCGGGCAAACAGGGCTAAAGCCAATCGGCTCGACACTCCAAGCTTGTTGAAAATGTTTGTCAGGTGATGTTTGACCGTTCGTTCACAGATCGAAAACTCCACTCCGACCTCCTTATTCGAGCGGCCTCGAGCAATCCTCTCGACAATTTCCAGCTCGCGCGGAGTAAGTCCATAGCGGTGCTGAGCTGCCCCCACATTCCGAGGGAGAAGCTCGCGCAGAGTGTGTATCAAAATTGCCGCGCTCTCGCTTTCGAGCCAGTACTCGCCTGCAGCCACCTTTCGAATACTCTTGAACAGCAAATGCGGTTCCGATCTCTTGAGGACAACGCCTCTCGCCCCCAGACGGAAGGCTTCTACGACATGCGCCTTCTCGGAATTCCCGACCATCATCAGTATTCGGAGCCGCGCCAGGGAATGGCGCATTGGATCGGACTCCGTCACTTCCGGCGTTTGACACAATGTGAAGTCAAACAAAACGATGTCTGGCGCAAGTTTTCCAGCTAACTCGACCGCACTCGGAGCATCGGGCGCCTCGCCAACCACTTCAATATCGCGCTCGGTCTCAAGCAGACTCCTCAGACCTTCGCGAAATTTCAGTTGCTTACCCGCAACTACGATGCGAATGCTTTTATGTTGACTGCCGTTTGAAATTTCCATTGGGCGAAAGCGTCTGCGCCCACGCTATGTGGCGTTTGACAGGCGCGATTATATATGCGGTGAGAGCCCTGGCGGACCCTACGGCCGGCCGCCTAGAGATTTAACTTTGGCGGTTGGCGAATCAAGAGCTGTTCCCTGAGTATTTTCCCCGCCGTTGCTTGAATAGTCGTCGTAATACCCGTAACGGGAATACATTTTGTTTAGACCTTCGAGCCCGTTAAGCACAACAGCCACCAGCTTCTTTCGGCCGAGAAGAGCGAGCGCGCGCTGCACGAGATCACGAGGTGTTGATCCGGCCCTGACAACCATGAGAATCGCGTCCACATCACGCGCCACCGAGAGCGCATCCGTAATTGGAATTACGGGCGGAGAGTCGATCAGAATCCAGTCAAAGTGTGGGCTGAGCCTGCTGAGAAGGTCCGGAAGAGCCCCTGAGGTCAATATCTCTGTCGGGTTGGTGCATTTCCCCCCTGCCGTCATCAAATACCATCCCAAGGGTTGCAGCCGGCGTATGAAGGGCAGCGGATTAACGTCAGATCCGAGGCATTCAGCCAGACCCGGTCCGGCCTTGAGCCCCAACATCGACGCCAGAGTGGGCCGGTGAAGATCGGCCTCGATAAGCAACACCCTCTTCTTGCCGTGTTCACTGAGAGCCGATGCCAGATTGATGGCGACGGTGGATTTCCCGTCCTTCGGCAGCGCGCTAGTTATAAGGACGGTCTTGAGCTTTCCAGCTTCCCACGGCTCACGAAGGCGTATCCGGAGGTATCGAAAACGGTCGGCGCCGGGGCTGCGAGGGTCCGTGTAGACTACAAGACGGCATTCCTTCTGGATGTTGACGTCCTCCACGCGCACCGTGCCCAGATCTGGCACGCCATTCGCACCCTGAGAGACCTCGCCTCCAATAGTGGAAGAGTCAGCCTTCCTGTCATCGGACTTTGGAAATAGGGTCAGAAAGTGGGTCACCAGGAGCCCCTCTCGAACCAGTGTTCAAGTCTCTCCAGGCTTCCGCTAATACGGTCTGGCGAGCCGTTATCCGTGTCGATAAACATAGTATTCAGTGGCGCAGATGACGAGACCAAGAATGCATCCCATCACCGCTCCGAACGCCGCTTTCCAAGAGCGTGAACGCTCCTCCGAAGTTGTGAGTAACATAGGGACTTCAAGGACCAGCACCAGGCCCATTGATCGCATGACGTCTTTCTCCGATTGAAACGCGTTCTTTCTCATTTCCAGTAAGAATGCCATTGCAATGCCAATCAGGAGGCCAACCCCCGCGCCGCCGAGGCTAATCAGAATCGGCTGAGGTCCCGAAGGAATCCGGGGAAGACTGGCCGGGTCGATCACGCGGAAGTGCTGCCCCTCCTCCTCCTTCTCCAGACTCGCGGCAAGCTGCGACTGTTGCTTCTTACTCAGAAGGTCGGCATAATTCAGCTTCAGCAGTTCGTAATCTCTTACGACATCCGCCAGCTGCTGCTCCCGGACCGGAGTCGCGTTTAGCCGCTTCTGATAATCGGCAATCTGGCCCTGGACTTTGCGCTCGTCTTTCGACAAATCCTCAATCTCAAGCCGGTTGGCCTCAATCTGACTCTTGAGCTGGGAAATCGATACATCGTCCTCGCCGCTTGTCGCAGGCGCGGAAGCCGCGGAAGCCGTGGCGTTTGCTCCTGCCGGCGCCTGCGCCGGCGTCTCTTTCGGCTTCAGACTCTCGATCACACGCTCCTGTCTCTTGATCTCTGCTTCCACCTTCACAACATCAGGATGCTCAGGCGTGAGTGTGTCCGCTAATGCCGCCCTTTTCGCTTGCAGCCGCCTCAACTCCACGAACGCATCTTCCAGTGGGCTTGGCATGCGGCCCCCAACTGCGCCGGCGCTTGCCGGTACAGGCAGTCCGCGTGCCGCAGCGGTACGGTAGCCATTCAAGAGAGACTCCAGATAAGCTCTCTGCTGCTGCGCGCGGCCACGGTTCGAAACCACGTTCTGAAGCTGGGCCTGCAAGGCTCCGAGAATTGCCAGGTTGCTTTGCTGCTGCTCCGGCAGTTCGCCGAGATGCTGCATTTTGAAGTCCTTTAGCCGCGCTTCCTGCTGGGTGAGTTTGTCCTTCACCGCCTCAAGCTGTGTACTCAAAAAGCTGGCAGTGTTGGCCGCCTGGTCCTGGCGCGTCTTTTGGTTCTCCGCGATGAATAGAGATGTCAGCCTGCTCGTGACCTGCTGAGCGGTTTGCGGGTCCTCCGCGCTGAACGTGATCTTGAAGGCGCTGAAATCCTTGCGGTCCGGAGTCGTAAACGGTGTAACCTCTATCCTCTTCCGCATCTTCTCGATGATTTGTTCGGGCGCCAGCCGCGCGCGCTCTTTCGAATAAAGCCCAAGATCATCCACGATCCCCATCAGCCGGCTGCGTGACAACACCTCTTCGCTCATGGCCTCTAGCTCTTCACCGATGGCGGTGGAAGAGGTAGGAATAACGTAGCGCTCAGGAACCGCTTGTTTCACGACAAGCACCATCGCCTCAGACGTGTACTTTTGCGGGATAAGCGGGAGCACCGCGGCTGTCGACACGGCAATCGCCGCCGCCGTCCCCAGAATCAGCAGTCTCCGGGTTCTGAGAATGCGGAGAATCCAGCCGAGCGTCTCGGCTAAGGTGGGTTCGGTCTCGAGTAAGGCTTTAGCTTCTGGCACAGTCTTGTTCTCTTCAGGTTTGCAGGTTATCGGGAGTGTTGCGGCGAGGCAGAGCGATTAGTCCGCGTCGCTGCGCGGCGTGAGATCCGCTGCATTAGCGGGCCGCGACATAAGCCAGCGACACCGGCGCCACACACTTCAGTAGCTCCTCTGCAACGCGCTCCTGCTGCGCCGCAGTAAGTCCCGGACCCATGGGCAAGGACAGCACTTGGTCGCACAGCCGCTCGGATACCGGGAAGTCGCCAGCCGAATAGCCTAAGTGGCTGTAGGCCCGCTGCAAATGCAAGGGAATCGGGTAGTGGATCCCGGTGCCAATCCCGGCGAGTGATAGCTGCTTCATCACTTGTTCCCGGTTCTGCACGCAGACGATAAAAAGATGATAAACAGCCTGCGCCCAATCCGGTTCGTGCGGCAGCGTGATCTCGCTTCGGAGTGAATTCAATAACTCTCTGTAACGCGCTGCGGCTTGCCGCCTCCGCGCCGTCCAGTCATCCAGGTACTTTAGCTTGACAGCAAGAAAGCTGGCCTGTATAGCATCCAGGCGGCCGTTATAGCCTTCAAACTCGTGATAGTATTTTCGGATCTGCCCGTGATCTCGAAGCATCCGGACTTTTCGCGCCAATTCTTCGTCGTCTGTCGTGACCGCGCCTGCCTCACCGCATGCGCCTAGGTTCTTCCCAGGGTAGAAACTAAACGCCGCAGCCCTTCCGATTGAGCCTGCGCGCCTCCAACTGCCGTCCTTCTTCGAGAAGTAGTCGGCTCCATGCGCCTGGCAGGCGTCCTCCAGAACGATCAGGTTGTACTGCGCGGCAAGTTCGGCAATCGGATCCATGTCCGCCGTCTGCCCGTATAAGTGCACCGGAATGATCGCCGTCAAAGCGCTGCCAGTCCTCCGAACAACCAGCCTTTGCCGAGCCGCATCCCACTCGCAGGCAGTCTCGAGATACGTCTTCAGCTTCACGGGGTCGAGATTGTAGGTCCGTTCGTCCACATCTACAAAATCGGGTATCGCGCCCGCTTGAGAGATCGCCTCCGTCGTCGCAATAAAACTGTTCGGGACCGTCACCACCGTGTCGCCCGGCCCAACCCCTGCGGCCGTCAAGGCAAATCTCAAGGCATCGGTGCCGCTGCCCACGCCTACGCAATACTTCGTCCTGCAATAGCCCGCAAACTTGCGCTCAAACTCCTCGACCAGCGGCCCGCCTATGAAAGACGCCGTCTCGAGCGCCGCTGCAAATGCGCCGCACAATTCGTCTTTCAAATCGCGATGCGTCGAGACTAAGTCCAGAAAAGGCACATTATTGGTAGTGTTCATTTCGCTCCCAGGATTTCTTCAGCTCTAGTAAGTACTCGCAAGGTCCGCGCTGGATTGCCCGCAACCACGCAATCCGGCGGAACATCTTTGGTCACAACGCTCCCCGCGCCGACGATGGCTCTTTCGCCAATGACAACATTCGAAAGAATCGTCGCTCCAGACCCAATCGAAGCGCCCGCCTTTACAAACGTCGTCTCGACCTTCCAATCTGCTTCTGTCTGCAACGATCCCGAGTCATTCGTCGCGCGTGGAAACGTGTCATTAATGAATGTGACGTTATGCCCTATAAAAACGTCATCTTCAATTGTCACCCCTTCGCAAATAAAGGTGTGGCTTGAAATTTTGCAGTTCTTCCCGACTCGCGCGTTCTTCTGAATTTCAACGAACGATCCGATTTTGGTCTTATCCCCGATTTCGCAGCCATAAAGGTTAATGAACTTGGACAGCTTCACGCCCAGTCCCAGCTTCACATCGGGAGCGACACATACATAGCTGCTCATAGAGTAACCGGGATGCCCCGCCCCTTTAATGATTTGTCCGCGGCTTCAAGAATCTTGACTACACGTAGACCGGCGCGTCCGTCGTTAAACGGCGCTACGTTGTTTGACACGCAATCGACGAAGTATTTGCTCTCAATAGCGAGCGCCTCGGCTTGCTCTAACTTCGGCGCCCACATATCGCCAGAGCGGTAACTGACAAGCAAATCGTAGACGTTCTGCCCGTTCCCCACCTGGACGCCCTTGTCATAAACCTTCAGCTTCTCATCCGCTTCCAAGTCGTTCCACACCAACATCCGCTTTTCGCCGCCAATGAGCGTCGTGCGCACCTTCACCGGCGATAGCCAGTTAACATTGATGTTCGCGATCATTCGATTACTGAAATATACGGTGATGTGGGCAATGTCTTCCAGCCCGTTCAGGTGCGCCTGCGCCGTGGCGACTACACATTCCGGCTGCTCCGTCACCAGATGATCCACTATCGAAAGGTCGTGCGGAGCCAGATCCCAGACGACGTTTACGTCGTGCTGAAACAGGCCGAGATTCACCCTGGTCGAGTCGTAGTAGTACAGCTTGCCCAGCTTCTCCTCATCGATCAACTGCCTTATCTTACGCACCGCGCCAGTGAACAGAAACGTATGATCCACCATGATCTGGAGGTTCTTTCTGTCCGCCAGTTCAATCAGTTGTTCGGCCTGCGAGGCGGTTGCCGTGAATGGCTTCTCCACGAACACGTGCTTTCCGTTCTGGAGTGCGATTTTGGCTAGCTCGAAGTGAGTGCATACCGGCGTAACGACTGCCACCGCGTCTACGTCGGTGGAGGTCAGAACCTCGCACGGATCCGTCGTTACGCGCACTCCCGGAAAGTCGCGCGCGGCGCGGCAAAGCGAAGTGTTGTTCTTATCGCATATTATTGAAACTTCACATCCGTCGATGTTATGGAAGTTTCTGACAATACGCGGGCCCCAATAACCGTAGCCAACGATGCCTATCTTAATCATGCTGTTTAATCCTCAAAGACCCCATCGGGCCTGAGTGAGTGAGCCTCCAATTACAAGCGGTGAAATCGAAATTTGCGAGCAGATCAAACGTATGGACTTCTTCCAGCTAGCGGAGCGGCCAGGGTGGCTGCGGTCATCCTTGAGCCGGTTGTGCGAAGTGGCGTGACCCAGTCGCGCTCTATCTCCACTGCGACGGAGCGGTTTAACAGGCTTACTGAAAGTAGAAGCCTGTAGTTCTTGCGAACCTCGACCAGAAGTCCCTCGAGTCCAGCCAGTGGACCTCCCTCGAGAAGCACTCGTTGTCCTGATTTTAAGAACGGCCATGGCTCCGCCGGCAGCCCGGATTGGGCGGCGGCCCGAAGTGCCGCTATCTCTTCGTCATTTACAGGAATCGCCGTCTTTCCCGCGCCGACTATGTGCTGGACACCCGGAATGGTCAGGAGCTGAAGCCGGCACTTGGGGTCAATCCGGCAGAATACATAACCGGGGAAAAGCGGAAGCTGTACCGATTTAACACGGTCTGACCATCGCCGACGGCTCTCGTGGAGAGGCAGGAACTGCTCGAACCCGTTGTATTGCGCTATCGCTGCAACACTTTTTTCCGCTCGAGAGTTTACACGAACGGCAAACCACGGACGGGCGTCGGCATTGCAAAGACCTTCCAAGTTTAGTTTGCTCAAGAAAACTTACCCCCGGCTAACATCCTGACTCCCCCCAATTAACGAGCGCCCCGAACCGGTCGCTGAACTCGAACACACCTCAACATTCTCAACGCTTGCGCCCGCATGGCATCGCAATTCGACAAGCTCCGCCATTCCGGCCCCATACGGCCGCCTGCGTTCCCGTCCCCGAATGCACTTAACAGAAGCAGGTTTCGTGCCAGCGAGCTCGTTGGGATTAAGCAATGTGAATTCAGTGGATTACAAATTTCGACCCACCTTCGCGCTGGAAGACGATTTGGACTTGTCCCCAATTCATGGGACTAAAGTCTCAGGCGCAATGCAAAGCGGTCATAGTCAATGGAAGTCGATGCACCAGACGCTTACTCAGGCTTCAATCGGAGCCGGGGCGCGCCGCCTTCATCCGACGCGAGTAATTCCCCCTAACCCGCGACTTTCACTCGCAACTCGCTGATCACAAAGACACAACGATGCCTGTGAGAATTCTTGAAGCGACTCGCCACTCACTTTGGTGTGATGAGATTTCTGGCGACCGCTTCTTAGCGTCAGTTTCGATTCACCCCCGAACTTCGAAACCCGTGCGCCCTTTTTCGCAGGGCTAAGCATCAGGAATAGCCGATCGGTTCACATTTGAACCGAAAAGAACTCAGGGAATAAAAATGCTTGAACCGAACAAATGCCGCTCATCAGTGACTCGACGATTCGAGGCGATCGCAGCGCGCGTCCGTTTGGGAGCCGCGCTGGCCTTCCTCGCGCTGCCTCTCGTCGCCCAAACATCCTTCAGCCCCTGTGACCTGAATCAGGACGGGACGGTTAATGCTGCGGATGTGCAGTTGGCAATCAACATGACTCTGGGTTCTATCCCTTGTACGGCCAATATCGACGGGGCGGCCGTGTGCAATGTCGCCATCGTGCAGCGAGTCGTTAACGCCGCCCTGGGTGGGGCATGCGTCACCGGCGCCGGGGCCGTCCCGCATTACGTCTCCTTGAGCTGGACCGCAAGCACGTCTTCCGATGTTGTCGGATACAACCTATACAGAGGTTCCACGTCGGGCGGCCCGTACGCGATTTTGAATTCTTCCCTGCTACCCGGAACAACCTTCACAGACAACACAGTAGCCGCGGGTCAGACCTACTACTATGTCGCCGCCGCTGTGGATGATAACAACAACCAAAGCACCTACTCCAATGAGGCGCCTGCAGCCGTACCTTCGCCATAACATAGGCCAAAACGGTATTCTGTGACAGCGTTCCGCGACCGCTCCGCGCGCCGCACCCTGTCGGTTTTCCTGCAATAAAAAGCGCCTTTCCATAAGTCACGCCCGGCAGTCCGGCAACTCCGGCAAAGTTACTTTGCAGAGAATTGTTTAGGCAAATCGCCACTCAATTAGCATATTCGGGCCAGTGTAGAACGTTCTAACATCCATAGGCGCCAAGCGGTTTTTCTTGTCATGGCCTTGTGATTAGGGCGCGCATACAGCGGGCAATAAGTCTAATTAAGTCTCTCGTAGTTTTTTCTGCATTCGATGAGGATAAGAGGGATTTCGTGAACAACGTTAGGCTATTACTTGCTTTTGCGTACTTACTCACCGCTCATGCTTCTTTCGGCTTAACGGTGACGCCTGCCGCGCTGACTTGTGCGCCCACCAGCCTGGGCCCGGGTATGTCCGGCACTTGTACAGCCACCCTGAGTCAGGTCGCACCTACTGGCGGCTCCTCCGTCACACTTTCCAGCTCCAATACCGCGCTCACCGTACCGGCATCGGTCACAGTAGCGGCCGGGGTCGCTAAAGCCACCTTCACCGCCTCTGCCGCGGCCACCATCGCGAGCAATCAGAGCGCGAGCATCACCGCCACTCTCGGCGGCAGTTCGCAGAAAGCAACCATCAACCTCGTGACGATGGAGTTCGTTCAGAGCGTCTCGAAGGCTCAAACCGGCGGTCAAACGGCAAGTAAGGCCTTTTCCGCCAACGTCACTTCCGGTCACCTGATTATTGTCGGCAGCTTCGTCGGTTTGGGCGCGTCCGTGTCCGTGACAGACAGCTTGGGCAATCCTTATACCCAAGTCGCACATCAAACCGTAGCAAGCGATCATGATGCCGACGTTTTCGTAGCCACAGCCGGCTCCTCGGGCGCCGACACGATAACCGTAAATGCAGGCAGCGGCAAGAACGTATATGCCTTCTCAATCCATGAATACAGCGGCGTCACTGCCGCGGTGGACGCCTCCGCGACCGCACAGGGCAACAGCACGGCTCCCGCCAGCGGCAGTTTGACCACCCTTACTCCCAATGACCTTGTTTTCGCCTGGTTTACCAACGGTAGCAATTTTGAAAACGAGAACTTCAGTTCCTTAAACTCGGCTTATACGAGACGCGAGATGTCGGGCACAGGCACCCTGCAATGTTACGCCTTCGCCAATTGCGTTGAGTCCGGGGACCTCGTAGCTGCCACCACCCTCACAACGAATGCGACGGCGACCTTGAATGTCGCTGACATCTGGTCGGCTACGGTCATCGCCTTTAAGTCGGCGGTGCCGGTGACGCCGGTGCTTGTCTCGAGCGTAGCTTGCACTCCCACCAGTCTCGGTCAAAACGCATCCAGCACCTGCACCGTCACCCTCAACCAGGCCGCGCCCACCGGCGGCTCGAGTATAACGCTCGCCAGCAACACCACTTCTCTCACCGTACCGGCATCGGTCGCTGTCGCCGCAGCTTCGTCTTCGGCCACCTTTGCGGCCGCTACTGGCGTCCTCAGCCAGAGTCAGAGTGCGACCGTTACCGCCACCCTCGGCAGCAGTTCCCAGACAGCAATCATCAATCTCGTACCCCCGGCGCCCGTGCCGGTGCTGGTTTCGGCCCTGGCTTGCAGCCCCACCAGTCTCGGACCGAATGCATCAACCACCTGCACCATCACACTGAATCAAGCCGCACCCACCGGCGGCTCCTCCGTCACACTTTCCAGCACCAACGCCGCGCTCGCCGTGCCCGCCGCGGTCACGGTTGCGGCCGGCTCACCGTCAGCTACATTTGCCGCCACCTCCGGCGCCCTCAACATCAGTCAGAGCGCAACCGTCACCGCCGCTCTCGGCGCCAGTTCCCAGACTGCCACGATTAGCCTCGTGGCGCCGACGACTCCTACCGCCCTGGTCTGCTCACCCAACAGTCTAGGACCGAATGCATCGACCACCTGCACCATCACACTGAATCAAGCCGCACCCGCCGGCGGCTCCTCCGTCACACTTTCCAGCACCAATACCGCGCTCACCGTGCCCGCTTCGGCCACCGTTGCCGCCGGCTCTACGTCAGCTACCTTTGCAGCCACCACCGGCGCCTTCGGCGCCAGCCAGGGCGCAAGCGTTACGGCAACCCTCAGCAGCGTTTCGCAGACCGCCGCGATCAGCCTCGTCGCGCCGACGACGCTTACCGGACTGGCCTGCTCGCCCACCAGCCTCGGCCCGAATGCATCGGCAACCTGCACCCTAACGCTGAATCAGAACGCACCCACCGGCGGCGCGAACGTGACACTCTTGAGCAACAACGCTTCGCTCACCCTGCCGGCATCGGTCACGGTCGCGGCCGGTGTCCCCTCGGCGACCTTCAGCGCTACCGCCTCCTCCACCATCGCAAGCAGTCAGAGCGTAGTCGTCACCGCCACTCTCGGCAGCAGTTCGCAGACAGCAACCATCAACCTCCAGGCGCCGGCTGCTCTGGCTATAACGTTCGTTCAGAGCGCTTCGACGGCTCAAACCGGCGGCCAAACGGCGAGTAAGGCCTTTTCAACCAACGTCACCTCCGGTCACCTGATCATCGTCGGCAGCTTCGTCGGTCTGGGTGCATCCGTGTCCGTAACCGACAGCATGGGCAATCCTTATACGCAAGTCGCCCATCAAACCGTCGCGAGCGATCATGATGCGGACGTCTTCGTGGCCACAGCCGGCTCCTCAGGTGCCGACACGATCACCGTAAATGCAGGCAGCGGCATGAACGTGTATGCCTTCTCGATCCATGAATACAGCGGCGTCACCGCCGCCGTGGACGCCTCCGCCACCGCCCAGGGCAACAGCACGGCTCCTGCCAGCGGCAGCTTGACCACCCTCTCTCCCAATGACCTCGTTTTCGCCTGGTTCACCAACGGCAGCAATTTTGAAAACGAGAACTTCAGTTCCTTGAACTCGGCCTATGCGAGACGCGAAATGTCAGGAAGCGGCACTTTGCAGTGTTACGCTTTTGCTAATTGCGTTGAGTCCGGAGACCTCGTTGCTGCCGCCACCCTCACAACGAATGCGACGGCAACCCTGAATGTTGCCGACATCTGGTCGGCAACAGTCATCGCCTTTAAGGGGGCGTCGCCAGTGCCCGTGCTGGTCTCGGGTGTGGCTTGCACTCCCACCACTCTCAGCCAAAACGCTTCCAGCGCCTGCACCGTCACTCTCAATCAGCCCGCGCCCACCGGCGGCGCGAGCGTAACGCTCGCCAGCAACACCGGTTTGCTCACCGTACCGGCATCGGTCACTGTCGCTGCAGCCTCGACTTCGGCCACCTTTGCCGCCGCGAGTGGCGCCCTCAGCGCCAGTCAGAGTGGGACCGTCACCGCCACCCTTGGCAGCAGCTCCGAGACAACGACCATCAGCCTCGTGCCTGTGGCGCCCGTGCCGGTGCTGGTCTCCGGCGTGGTCTGCAGCCCCGCCAGCCTCGGTCAAAACGCTTCCGGCATCTGCACCGTTACCCTCAACCAAGCCGCGGCCAGCGGCGGTTCCTCCGTCACGCTGGCCAGCACCAACGCCGCGCTAACCGTGCCCGCTTCGGTGACTGTTGCCGCCGGCACTACTTCCGCTACCTTTGCAGCCACCACCGGCGCCATCAACACCAGCCAAAGCGCGACCGTCACCGCCACCCTCGGCGCCAGCTCCCAGACTGCGACGATTAGCCTCGTGGCTGGCGTCGCGCCGACCTCGCTGATCTGCACGCCCACCAGCCTGGCGGCGAATGCTTCGACCACCTGCACTGTAACTCTGAATCAAGCCGCGGGAGCGGGCGGCTCCCTCGTTACGGTTTCAACCACCAACGCTCTGCTGACAGTGCCGGCTTCCTTCACCGTAAATGCGGGTTCAATTTCGGCTAGCTTTGCGGCCACCACCGGCACGCTCATTACCACTCAGAGCGCAACCATCACAACCACCCTCAGCGGCCTTTCGCAGAGTGCCACGATCAGCCTCGTAGCGCCGACCACGCCCGCCTCGCTAGTCTGCTCACCTGACACCTTGGGACCAAATGCTTCGAGCACTTGCACGGTAACTTTGAATCAGGCCGCTCCGGCCGGCGGCTCTTCGGTGACGTTCTCCAGCAGCAACCCGCTGCTTACCGTGCCCGCGTCGGCCGCCATCACCGCAGGTTCCACGTCGGCGTCCTTTAGCGCCACCTCAGGCTCTCTTAGTGGCAGTCAGAGCGCGACCATCGCGGCCACCCTCGACAACGTTTCGCAGGTTGCCACGATTGGCCTCGTGCCAACCGCCGGCGGAACGGACTCCTTGAGTTTGTCTTCGGGAACCGCCGCGTCGAATGGAACCGTATCCCTTGACCTGAATTTGACATCGGCAACCGGCAACCAGGAGACAGCCCTGCAGTGGACGTTCACATATCCGCTGAGCAATATCGTCTCGATTTCCGTTACTGCTGGCCCGGCGGCGACGGCCGCGGGCGCAACAGTGAGTTGCTTTGCTGGTTCAGGCGCTTATACCTGCGTCGTTTCCGGAATGGGCGCGGCGATTATCTCGAGCGGTACCGTGGCAATCGTTAATTTAACCACGGCTTCGGGAGTCTCGACCACGGCAATCGGAGTCACTAACAGCTTAGGGTCGTCAGGAGCGGGAAACGTGATCACGGTTGTTCCCTCTGGCGGGGTCGTTAGCGGTTCCTGACCACATCCGCTCTATTCAAGCCATGGCCGGTCGCGCCGCGACGCTCTTATGATTTCATATACAGACCGTAGTGAACCGCGTACAAAGCCAGCTCCAGCCGGTCCGACACGCCCAGCTTGTCGAACACGTTGTGAAGATGGTTCTTTACGGTCTGTTCGGTGATAAACATCTTCTCGGCGATTTCTTTATTCTTGTAGCCCTGCGCGATCAGCACAATGATCTCCCGCTCGCGGTGGCTCAGTTGGGCTCGGCCTCGCGGCGTCTTCCCCTCCATCCCCGTTGCCGCCGCGTCCCCTGGCAACGCAAACTGCCGGATCACCGCAGCCGTCGTATTCGAATCCAGCCAAATCTCGCCCTCCATCACCCTCCGGATACTCTTGGCTATCAACTTAGGTGACGACGACTTCGCCAGGACGCCGGCGCATCCCAGTTTCATGGCCTCGACGAATTCTTCGCGATCTTCCGAGCCAGTGAACAGAAGCACCTTGGCCCGATGCGAACGGGCTGCCAGGTTACGCAGCACCGCCAAGCCCTCCATTCGCGGCAGCTTCAATTCCATAAGGATCACGTCGGGGCCGGTTGTGTCTACCAACTCCAGCGTTTCCATTCCATCTTGCGCTTGGCCCACAATCGTTATGTCGGGCTCGGCGCTCAATACGGCGCGAAGGCCCTCGCGCACGATGGGATGGCCGTCGGCAATGAGAACCCGAATCATATCTGGGTTGCCTTCATCGGTCTGACGCTTTGCGTCGTGCCCGGTGAAATACGCAAATTACGATACCACTAATCGAAGACGAGGGGGAACTCTTGGCGCCAGCATCGGTTGTGGCGTCTCTCCACGCCCGCGCGATAAATGCAAGCGTGCCCATTCATTTAGCAACTGCACGCGTGGGATAAAATCATTCGACGCTATATGCCAATTTCTGCTGGCACCCGCCTGGGTCCATACGAGATCGTTTCAGCTCTGGGCTCGGGCGGCATGGGCAAAGTCTACCGGGCCAGAGATACCCGGCTCGATCGGACAGTCGCCATTAAGGTTCTGCCAGGTCACCTCTCCTCGGATCCGGATTTGCGGGCGCGGTTGGAGCGCGAGGCGAAGGCCATCTCGGCGCTGCAACATCCCCACATTTGCGTCCTCCACGATATCGGCAAAGAAGCCGATGTCGACTTCCTCGTGATGGAGTACCTCGAGGGCGAGACTCTGGCCGTGCGGCTGGCCCGAAAGCGATTGACGCTGGACGAATCGCTTCTCATCGCCACCGAAATCGCAGGAGCGCTCAGCGCCGCGCACCGCCAAGGTCTAATCCACCGCGACCTCAAGCCAGGCAACGTGATGCTCACCAAGAGCGGCGCCAAACTCATGGACTTCGGCCTGGCCAAACCGTCGGTGCCGGCCGCGCAATCATTCTCGTTCTCGGTGACGTTGACCAGCCAGGCTTCGCCCATCACGTCGGAAGGCACGGTGGTAGGGACCACGCAGTATATGAGCCCGGAGCAACTTCAGGGCATGGAAGCCGATGGCCGTAGCGACCTTTTCTCCTTCGGCGCAACGCTCTACGAAATGCTTTCGGGTAGAAGAGCTTTCGAAGGCAAAACCCAGTTGTCTTTGGCCAGCGCGATCCTGGAGCAGGATCCACCACGCCTCACCACCTTGCAGCCTTCGATTCCGCGCTCCTTGGAATTGCTGGTGACCAAATGCCTGGCCAAAGATCCGGAAGAGCGATGGCAGAGCGCGCGCGACCTGCTTACAGAACTGCGTTGGATCACAGACGAAACGGCAGACACGGCGGCAGGCGCGAAAGCCGGCGGCCACACCAGCCGAAGACTCAAGCTGCTGGCTTGGAGCGGAGCGCTGCTTATCATTCTGGCAGTCGCCGTCGGCGGCCTCCTGTCTTGGTTCCGGCGGCCTGGTCCTGCTCTGACGCGCGCAATTCTCTCGCAAATCGCCCCGCCCGAGAACGCGCGCTTCAAGTTCAGCGGGCCGATTGGCGGGCCGCCCGCGCTAGCTCCAGACGGCCACGCGCTGGCCTTCGTCACCATAGATGACAGCGGCCAAGCCATGCTGCGGGTCCGGCCGCTCGATGCGTCTACAGCCATCGCACTGTCCGGAACCGAGGGCGCGGGTGATCCCTTCTGGTCGCCGGATAGCCGAACGCTGGGGTTCTTTGCCGACGGCAAACTGAAGACCATCGATGCCGCCGGTGGGCCGCCGGCGGTAGTGGCTTCTGCACCCGCCGATTTCGGGGGAAGCTGGAATCCTGACGGAAGCATCCTCTTTGTGCCCGACTACGGCAAGGGCCTCTACCGCGTCCCCGCCGCCGGCGGGAACCCCGTCCTGGTCCTGCCCCTCGATCCCTCCAAATACTCGTTCTACGCAGGACCCGAGGCTCTGCCGGATGAGAAGCATTTTCTCTATCAGGCGGCCAGCAGTAATCCGGCGTTGGAGGGAACGTACTTTGCATCGCTCGACGGCAAACAAACTCGGATGCTCATCAGAACCGACTCCGGTTCTTCTTATGCAATGGGCTTCCTCCTCTACCTTCGCAGCCGAACGCTCATGGCCCAGACCTTGGACCCGGCCAGCGGCCAGTTGCGGGGAGAGCCTTATCCGGTGGCTGAACACGTCGCCTCCACCTCAGGCGCCAGCCTGTTCTCTGCTTCCCAAAACGGCCTCCTCGTCTATCCGACGGGCGCCAGCGCAACCGAGAAGCAATTGACCTGGTTTGACCGCGCGGGCAAAAGTATCGGGCCGGCGGAGGAAGTCGGGGACTACTACGATGTGCGTCTGTCGCCCGATGGGCAAAGGCTCGCTTTCAACATGCATTACCCTGCTGGAGCACCGAACGGCGAGATCTGGGTAACCGAATCGGAGCATCCCGGCCGTATGCGTTTGACGGTTGATCCTGAAACGGATCGCGGCATTCCGGTGTGGTCGTCGGATGGCGATTACCTCGCGTTCGGCGCTTTACAAGGCAAGGCGCGCCTGGGAATATACCGAAAGCCATCGAGTCACGCCGGTGGCGAAGAGCTTCTGCTTCCGTCTGAAAAGCCTGAGGCGCAGGTATGGCCCACGAGTTGGTCTCGTGATGGCCGCTTCCTGCTTTACACCCAGGGCGACATAGGCCTCTCTCGAGCCGATATCCGCGTCCTTCCACTGGCCGGGGAACGAAAGCCATTCCTGTTCGTGAAAGCCTCAGCGGCTGCCTACGACGGGCAATTCTCGCCCGACGGCAGGTGGGTGGCGTATACCTCGCGCGAATCTGGCAGAGACGAAGTCTACGTCGTGCCATTCGATGAAAACGGCGCGGCGGGCGTGGACGCGGCTGCCTCCGGCCGCGCCTGGAAGTGGCTGATTTCCGTCAATGGCGGCCGCGCTCCCAGATGGCGCCGGGACGGCCGCGAGATCTTCTATATTTCCCCCGCTAGCCAGGTGATGGCGGTTCCTGTGCAGGAGAACGGCACTGGCATCGACGTGAAGGCGGCGGAGGCTCTCTTCCGGGCGGCCGTAGAGACGTCGTTTGCCCCCTACGACGTCACACCCGACGGAAAGAAATTCGTGGTGAACTCGCACATCGACGAAAACGCGCCGCTCACCCTTCAGGTGAACTGGACATCCGGACTCGACACCTCTTTACGAACGAGCCCTTAAAAGGCTCTGCCCGGCCTATCCGAGTGCCCCGAATGGTAGCCTGAGCAAATGCGCGGATTCTTATTCCTGTGTTTGACCGGCTCGCTGTTGGGCCAGGTAACACCCACCAGCCCGAACCCTACGGCCACCACGACTACCACTAAGACGGTCAAGCCAAAACCTGCCGCCACGTCTACCACTACAACGGCTAAACCTAAACCCGCCGCCACGTCTACCACCACAACGTCAAAGCCAAAAGCCGCCGTAACATCTGCCACTATCGCGCCTAAGCCGAAAGCCGCCGCCCCCGCGGCCCTGGCGACTGATAGCGACAAGACCATCTATGCCTTAGGCCTGGTGATGGCGCGGAATCTCGGGCAGTTTGATTTATCGCCGGCTGAAGTGGAAATCCTCAAACGTGCCATTTCCGATGCCGCCGCCGGACAGCCTGCAATTCAACTGGACGTATGGGGGCCTAAAATCCAGGGGCTCGCCAAAGAACGCCAGGAGCGTGCTTCCGCCAAGCAGAAACTGACTTCTCAGCCCTATCTCGCCAAAGCCGCCGCGGAACCGGGCGCCGTGAAAACCGCCTCTGGTCTCGTATACCGCGAAGTGCGGCCCGGCACCGGGAAGTCTCCGGCAGCCACCGACACGGTCAAAGTGAACTACCGCGGAACGCTAACCACGGGCGTTGAGTTCGATAGCTCTTACAAGCGCAACGAACCCGCCAGCTTCCCGCTCAATCGCGTTATCAAGTGCTGGACCGAGGGGCTGCAGAAGATGAAGGTCGGCGGCAAATCCGTCCTGGTTTGCCCGGCCGACTTGGCTTATGGCGATCAGCCCCCGCCGGGCATACCCCCCGGATCGACGCTGATCTTCGACGTCGAACTGCTCGAGGTGGGCGGCGCCGCACCCAAGTAGACCCGCAAAAAGTCACACCATTTTCCGTCCCGCGCAGCCGGAATCGGCGCTGAGCGCGATATGAGAGCATAACCCGTATGAGACTGGTCGTCGGATTCATCATTGGATTGCTCGCGCTGCCTTTCTGTGCCTACCTCTACCTGAAAGCCGGCATGGCGCCGGCCGCCGCCTCCGCGCCACCCCTGCCGTTTGAAAGATGGGCGGCAGGGACTGCCCTGCATGCGCGCATCGAAAAGGAAATGCCCAAGGAGTCTCCCTTTGCGGCTAATGACGCGACTTACCTTGCCGGCGCCCACGTTTTTCGCACGCGGTGCGCCGTGTGCCACGGCCTGCCCGGACAGCCGGACTCCGATATCTCGAAAGGCATGTTCCCGAACGCGCCCCAGCTCTGGAAGCATGGCGTCGACGACGACCCACCCGGCGAAACCTACTGGAAAGTAGCCAACGGCATTCGCCTCACCGGCATGCCGGGATTCCGCGGAGCCCTCAGCGAGGAGCAAATGTGGCAAGTCAGCCTTATGCTGGCCAACGCGCCCAAACTGCCGCAGCCTGTGCTCGATTTCTTGAAGCAACCGCTGCACGTCGAGTAAGTTGCGAATCAGAGTGCACGTGGAGCCGGCCGAAGACCGGTAGCCGAAACGCGACTGTAAAGGAGCGTTCTGCTCTAGCTCGTGAATCACAAACTAAACTCTGTGCCACCACCCGCTGTATGATGGTAATCCCAAGCATTTCCGTGCTGCGTTTCAACGTCGCTTGGCGCAGCCTTCCGGACTATACATGAGATATAGACAGCTCGGTAGGACTAGGCTCGAGGTCAGCGAGATCGGCTTCGGGGCCTGGGGAATTGGCGGCAAGCAATGGCTTGGCGGCAACGACCGCTCCTCCATGGAAGCGCTCGAGCGCGCCCTCGAACTTGGCCTGAACTTTGTTGACACAGCGCTAGCCTATGGCGACGGCCACAGTGAGCAGTTGGTTGGCGAGGCGGCGCGTAATGCTCCTCACCCGGTCGTGGTAGCCACCAAGATCCCGCCGAAAAATCGCATTTGGCCCGCATCACCCACAATGCCCGTCGACGAAGTTTATCCATACGACTACATCATTCAGTCCACCCAAGAGAGCCTGCAAAATCTCGGCGCGGAGCGAATAGACATACAGCAGTTTCACACCTGGACCGACGCATGGACCCCGGATCACGGCTGGCGCAAAGCTGTAGCCGATCTCAAGAGTTCCGGCAAAGTGCGCTTCTTCGGTATCTCCGTAACCGAACACGAGCCTGATTCCGCGCTCGAGGCGCTGCGCACCGGAATCATTGACACTGTCCAGGTGATTTACAACATCTTTGACCAATCTGCCGAGGAGCGTCTGTTCCCGCTTTGCCACCAAATGAATGTAGGCGTTCTAGTGCGCGTCCCCCTCGACGAAGGCGGTCTCAGCGGGGCAATTACAGAGCACACTCAATTCCCTTCTGGCGACTTTCGGGAATCGTATTTTCGAGGCGATCGCAAACGCCAGCTCGTTGAGCGCGTCGCCGCCCTTCGCGCCGATCTTGCCTCGGTGGAGGGATACTTGCCCGGAGCTCTCGCCGAAACCGCACTCCGATTTTGCTTGTCTCATCCGGCAGTTTCAACCGTCATCCCTGGAATGCGGCGCCGCGCGACCGTCGAAAGCAGTTGCAGTCTGCCTGACCAGGGACACCTTCCCGCCAGCGTAATTGCCGTGCTCAAACGCCATGCCTGGCGCCGCAATTACTATCAGTAGTCCGGCGCGGGCAGCGCATCCCTAAAAAGAAATCGCCCCAGGTTGCCCCGTCGATCGAATCCTGGTTATCGCCGACCGCGCGCCCTGAATTGGTGGTCATCACCGGGCCCTGCGGACGTCCATCGTCTGTAGCCATAAGTCTTGCCGCTCCAAGACCGCTAGCCGAGACGCGACTGTAAAGGAGCGTTCCTTGCCCGTCCGTTTCGCCCCGTAAATGAAGCGCGACGTATGCCCCCAGGCCCACTACCCCCTCCAATCCCGAGAGAGTTTCTCGGCTGGAGCCGCACTCAATGTTAGAGCCGCTGATCGCGACCGCGTTGCTCTGAGACGGAAGTCAACCTCCATCCTCCCTTCCGGCTTAAGAGCGACGCGGCTCGATAGCGGTCCCTGCCGCTGTCAAATGTGGCGCGGGCACTCGTGCCTGCCGCGCCTGACGCGCCTGAAGTGGCTCGTCTCGGCGCTCCTATGCAGATTATCTTGACTGAGGTAACCTGCAAGAGGCGCACATCAAGAATCCATGCCTGTCTACATTGCAATGCTCCGGGCCGTAAACGTCGGAGGAAATCCGCTAAAGATGGAGCATCTTCGAGACTGGTGCGCCGGGCTCGGCTTCGAGAACGTTCGCACTTACGTGCAAAGCGGCAACCTGGTCTTCCAAACCCGCGCTGGATTGTCGAAGTGGCGGGCAGCACTCGAACAGAAGCTTGCCGCGGAAATGAAACGCCCCGTCCCCGTGATCGCGCGAACCCCTGCCGAGTTCGAGCGAATCATCGCCGGGAATCCTTTCCTCGGCGAGAACGGCATCGACACGTCAAGGCTCCACGTAACGTTCCTAGCCACAGCTCCCGCGCCGGCGCTGATCGCCTCTCTCGGGTCTTTAAAAGCGGGAGGCGACCGCTTCGCCGTGCGAGGCAAGGAAGTCTTTCTCCACTGCCCGAGCGGCTACGGCGAAACCAAGCTCTCCAATTCTGCGTTTGAAAAAGTCCTCGCCGTGAAGGCGACTACGCGCAACTGGAACACCGTAAATAAGCTTATCCAGATGGCGAATGAGTAGACTCCCTCAGTGCGGCGCCGTGGATTCCTGCGGCGCAGCCAGCGCGCGCTCCGCCATTGCGAACCGCAGTTCTTCGATACCCACGCCGGTCACACTCGAAATCGCGAAAAAGGGCAAACCTCGCGAGGCGGCCCGCGCTCTCACTGTCTCGATCCGCGACGCATCCTGGCACGCGTCGATCTTCGACGCCACCACAAGCATCGGTTTTTCTTCCAAGGCTTCGCTGAACTTCGCCAATTCATTGAGGATCACGTCAAAATCGTTCCCCGGATCGCGCCCCGTGAAGTCGGAAACATCCACCAGGTGCACCAGCAGCCGCGTGCGCTCGACGTGCCGCAGGAACTGGATTCCCAACCCGTGGCCTTCATGCGCGCCTTCAATCAGACCAGGAATATCGGCCAGCACAAATGAGCGGTCGTTGCCGGCATCCACTACTCCCAGGTTGGGCTCGAGAGTGGTAAACGGGTAATCGGCAATCTTGGGGCGCGCAGCGGAAAGCCGCGAAATCAACGTCGATTTTCCGGCGTTGGGGAAGCCCACCAGGGCAACATCGGCCAGCAGCTTCAGCTCCAGCCGCAGCCGCTTCGCCTCGCCCGGAAATCCTGGTTCGTGTTCGGTCGGCGCCTGGTGCGTCGAAGTCGCAAACCGCGCATTGCCGCGTCCACCGCGCCCGCCGCGCGCAATCACAACGCGGTCGCCAATCGTGTTGAAGTCGTGCAGCAGCTCGCCGGTTGCGGCATCGTAAACCATCGTCCCCACTGGCACCGGCAACTCGGCGTGTTTGCCGTCATGCCCAGTCCGCTGGCTGCCTTCGCCGTGCCGCCCCCGCTCCGCCTTGTGCTCGGGATTAAAACGGAAGTGCAGCAGAGTGTTGTAATGCGGGCTGGCCACCATCGCCACATCGCCGCCGTGCCCGCCGTCGCCGCCGCTGGGGCCGCCCCGCGGAACAAACTTCTCCCGCCGGAAGGCGAGGCAGCCGTTGCCCCCGTCGCCCGCTTTCACCGAAATAATTGCTTCATCTATAAACACAGTTCAATCCCGCGACCAGAATTCGCGAAGCGCAAGGGAGCGGTTTCCCCCCTCTGCACCAATCCGCGAGCGAGCAGAACAGTCCGATCGACTCACACCTGCAAGAAAAAAGGCGACCCGATCATCGGATCGCCCCCCTAATCGACTGCGAGTTCGCACTTAGGTGAAAAAACTAATTCTGCGTAAGAATGTTGACGTATTTCCCAAGCCGTCCGCGGTCGCGGAACTCCACCGTTCCCGGCACCTCCGCAAACAGGGTGTCATCCTTGCCGCGGCCCACATTGTTTCCGGCTTTATAACGCGTTCCGCGCTGTCGCACGATGATCGAGCCGCCCGTCACCACTTCGCCTGAAAATACCTTGATCCCCAACCGCTGCGCATTCGAATCGCGCCCGTTCTTAGAACTGCCCAGTCCCTTTTTATGTGCCATACGTTTCCCCGAATGCGGCGCTTAACCGACAATCTCCTCCACTTGCACCCGCGTGAAGTTCTGCCGGTGGCCGATCGTCCGCTTGTACTGCTTCTTGCGCTTGAACTTGAACACCAATATCTTGTCGCCGCGTCCGTGCTCGGTTATCTTCGCCCGCACCCTCGCGGTCTTCACCTGGTCGCCCACAATCAGTTGGTTGGCGTCGTTCGAAATCGCCAGCACCTTGTCGAACTCGACAGGCGACCCCACGTCGCCGGCCAGCGTATCCACGTCGATGCTCTGGCCCGGCGCGACGCGATACTGTTTACCGCCCGTTTCAATCACTGCGTACATAAAGATTCTTCTTCTTTTGCCTTTGGGATCCTGCCGCGGCATGCGGCAACGAAGGCCCGGGGCTAACCTTTGTTGAATAGATGAGTGGATTCGGACCAAGTCACCCTCGCACACGTCCCGGGCAGACTCGTTCCAGTGAACTCACCAGAGGAACAACGAACCCTCCCATTGTAGCCGAACCGGGTTCCGAAACTCAAACCGCGCCACGCCGGGGTCATCTTGAACTGCGATCCAACGCCGTCAGATGTTTCGGCTGGTAAAGACCGATTTCCCCTCCCCCGGGAAGCCGGATCTTGGTGATCGAACCCCATCTTTCCTCAAGCACTTCCGAACACTGGACGCCCTTCTCCACGAGATCTGCTACCTCCGCCTTCAAATCGTCACACATCAAATACAGCTCGTGCCGGTTATTGGCTTCGGCGGGATGAACCGCCACTTCCCCAGGAGGCAGCGCAAAAATCAGCCACCCATGGCCTGCGTCCACCGACGAGAATCCGAGGACGTCCCGCATGAAGGCCCGATCAGCCGCCGCATCCTTGCTGTACACAATTACATGCGCGCCAAAAATCACAAGCTCTACCGCCTTTTCGCTCCGATGATTTTCCCACAACTGAGCGCTCCGTAACGGCGCCTCAGGCCTCAGCCACTAACCGCAAAAAACAAGTTGTAACACACAAAAAGGAAACGAAATTAAATCCGTACAGGCGATGGCTCTTGCAATCCCGCGGAAACCGATGTACCGTACTCGCACCGCGATTGTGCAGATGCTCTTGCGGCGTGAAATGGCTAACAACAATCGAACCGGTTGTTCTCCCTGGTCGGGATTCATCATCGGCCTGTGGCTATTCCTGCTCTCCTCGGCTTCCGCGCTCGCACAGGAGCCGGCTCCTCCCGTCTGGTCCCCTCCTCCAAAGCCGCATTGCGATTCATTCTCCATGCAGCACGAGCCGCAGATGACTCTCGAAGAAAAGGCGTGTTACTTCGCTTCACAGCTATTCACACCTTCGGCAGTTTTTGGCGCCGCTTTTTTCGGGTCGATTGCGATGGCCGAGCACACCCCCGCCGAATGGCCGCAGGGCGCGCAAGGCTTTGGCGACCAGTTCGGAACCCGCTACACCCAGGGCATGGTCAAAAGCACCGGCACGTTTCTCGTCGGCGCCCTTCTGCATGAGGACCCCAGGCCAAAGCCGCCCTACGACAGTGCCTGTCCCGATCACCTGCATGTTCAGCACACCGAGATCTGGGCACGCTTCGGATCGTCCCTTCTGCGCGTGGTCTGGACTCACAACGACCAAAGTTGCTCCGACCGCATCGCCTTCTCGCGCCTCGCCGGATCCCTGGCCAGCGGATTCATCCAGCGCGTCTGGCTTCCGCCCAGCCAGAATACGCTAGGCAACGCGTTCTTAGGAAGCGGAAGCGCGCTCGGCGGTTATGCGGCTGAAAGCGTCTTCACCGAATTTCAAGGCGACCTGTTCGGCTGGCTCGGCAAAATGTTCGGAACCGGCAAACCCAAAACATTGCTTGCTGCCCCGCCCCCCGCGGCGCCGGCGAAAAACTAACCATGAAGCGAATTCCCATACTTGTTGCCGGAGTCGTGCTCTGCTGCTCTTGCGTCCCGAACCGCAGTTTCCGCGCTCAACAATCGGTTTACCAGTATCACTTTCCCGACGACGGCCACTTCTTTAAGAATGGCTGCGCCGGACTCGCTTTCATTGAGTTCGATGAAAAGGGCAACCTGTTTCACCCCGATCAGGTTGACCGCGCGCTCACACTGATCCATCAGTTCCAGGATCTGGACCAGGAATTCAATGGGCCCGACGGGCAAGGCGCGGCAGTGTTTGTTTTCATTCACGGTTGGAAAAACAACGCCTCGGAGGAGTCGGGCAATGTGTGGGGATTCCGGAAAGCGCTCGACGAGCTCGCCGTTTCCGCCGACGGGCGCCCCATTGTCGGCATTTACATCGGCTGGCCCGGAATCGGCTGGCCGGGATTCAGTTCCGGCTTCCTCGAGAATTTCAGTTTCGGCAATCGCGAGAACGTAGCCGGAGTAGTGGGTGGGGCGGGTGCTCTGACGAATGTTCTAGAAAAAATTCTGCGCGGCACCAAGGGGGCCGATTACCAGGGCAAATCGAGTTGCATCCTGATTGGCCATTCTTTCGGAGGCTTGGTGATGGAAACCGCCGTCACCCCGCTCCTTCGCGCCCAGCTTGCCGGGCTCGAGGCCGGCGGGCAGACTAAGCCATTGGCTGACCTCATCGTGCTGATCAATGAAGCGGCTCCCGCGCTCCTGGCGCGCCCTCTGCTTTACTACCTCGCCGAAAACAATATCGAGTACTCGGATCCCACGGGGAAGAAGCCCTTCCCGTTGTTGCTCTCCATGACCTCAGAGGGCGACGTGGACACCAAGTTTGCCTTCCCGGGCGGCCAGTTTCTGGATCACAACAAGCCAAAGTTCCAGACCTACCCGCAGCCGGATAGGTTCGGCATTGATTCCGACAAGACTTATTTTTATTTGACCACCGCCAACACAATCGCCCTGCAGAATCATCAATTCGTCTCGCGGCCGGCGAGCACGGAAAAACCGGCGGACGGGGCGTTCGTATCTCCGCTCGTTGGCCATACCGCCTACGATCTGGTTCCAAAGCCGGGCAACAATCGCACTCCCTATTGGGTCACTCAACTCCCACAGGTATTTGTTCCCGACCATGGCACCGTATTCGGCACCGAGTTCATGCGCCTGCTGGTTGATCTTCTGGATGCGCCCAAGATCGTTACTAAGCAGCCGTCCCCATCGCGAGGCGGAGATTACTTTTGCCCGGCCGTTGCCGTAGGCGAGCCCAGGGCCGCGCGAGCGCATGCGCTCGCCAAATCCACCCCACCTCGTGCCCCGGTCACGGAAATCAAGCTGAAAAAAGCGAACCCCAAGCCGTAGCCTGGCTTCACTCGCGATTGATCATTGCCGTTGCGGCCGGGCCCAGATAGGCCAGCAGCACGCTGTGCACCTCGGGAGCGAATCTGCACTCCTCCAGCGCCGCCGTCATTACTTCCATCCAGTGGTCTCGCGCTGCTCCGTCGATCGCAAACGGCGCATGGCGCATACGCAGCCGCGGATGGCCTCGCTCTTCCAAATACCTCTGTGGGCCGCCGAAGCGATAGATGAGGAAGTCCCGCAAACGCTGCTCCGCCGCAGCCAGGTCGCGGCCCCGGTAAATCGGGCCGAGAATCGGGTCCTGAGGAACCCGCGCGTAAAAGCCCGCCACCAGCCGCGCAAAGCCCTCCTCGCCAATAACACCGTAGACGTCGTGCTCTTCCATCCCCACCATTGTCGATCCTCGGCCGTGGCACACCCTTCAGGCTGTGGTTCTACCGTGGCACAGCCTTAGGCTGAAGTTCTGCCGTGGCACAGCCTCCAGGCTGTGGTTCTGCCGTGGCACAGCCTTAGGCTGAAGTTCTGCCGTGGCACAGCCTTCAGGCTGTGGTTCTGCCGTGGCACAGCCTTTAGGCTGTGGTTCTGCCCCGCCCTAACTCATTGGTTTCGCTACAATCAAGAAGCCGTTCGCTATGCTTGCGAAACACTTTCTCGTCGTGCTCAGTCAATCTTGTGTTGAGCAAGCTCGTCCAGGTCGTGTCGAAAGCCAAGCAGGTCAAGCGCCGAACAACTCGAACAATGGAGCAGCCGAGTAATCACACTACGCCGGGAGCGGAATCCACGCTGCCGGAGGCCACCGGACGCGGGCACATGCGGCAAGCGCGGCCCCCCGCCGGGGAACGGGCCGAGGACCGAACGGCAGGTAAAGTGGAAAACCTCGAGATTCCAAACAAGTTGTATTTCCGGATTGGCGAAGTAGCCAAGCTGGCCGGCATCAAGCCCTATGTCCTGCGTTTTTGGGAGACCGAATTCCCAGGGCTCGGACCCCAGAAGTCAGGCACCGGGCACAGACTTTACCGCCGCAAAGACGTCGAGCTTGTGCTCGAAATCAAACACCTGCTCTACGAGAAGCGCTTCACCATTGAAGGCGCGCGCAAACTGCTGGCCTCGAAGCCTCGCAAAACGGATGCCCGCATACCCCGCAAGTCCACCGAACAAGGAGCCTTATTTGTGGCGCCGGCCGAGCCTTCAAAAGCCGCGCTCGATGAGGTGCGTCGCGAGCTTGGCTCCCTCTTGCAGCTCCTAAGTCACGAGCACTAACTGTTCTCCTGCGGTGGGGCAGGCGATCTTGTCGCCTGCCAACGGGCTTGTTCAGAAACTCAATACGTGTTGCCCCAACTAAGTGTCGCCCAAACCACATAATTCCGGCATGCCCTTCGGCCGGGCTATCCAGCGCAGGCCGCACCTTGCGCTATCCAATTTCCAGTTACATACTAATTGACTGGTCCATATCGAGCGTGGACTCCGAGGAGGGTCTCCGTGAAGATTTCGTCCGCACTCCTGCTATGCTCCCTGCTGCCGGTCTCGCTGGTGTCTGCCGCTCAGGCGCCCACGCAGGATAAGCCGTCCACCGAACCAACTCCCGCCCAGACACTGTCGCCGAAAGAGCGGGAAGCTCAGGCACTGAAAGCCTGCGCCGAGGCTGTCCTGGCGGGCATTCGCAAAATAGCCGAAACGCGCGATCTGCGCTTCGAAGGAAAGGTGAGCGAGGCCAATGCTCTCTGCCGTGGCGGCCAGCAGGCTCTCCAGTTCCGCAGCACTCCCTGGGTGGATTGGTCCAATTACTGGGGCACAGGCGACTCATCTTCAATTCCAAGCGGATTCATTGACAACAAAGTGGTGGCGAAGCGCGGCGTGGCCGGAGCACTCACCGATCTCGAATTTGAACGCGTGGAACTAATCAAGTTCAACCTGTTCGATAACAACGGGACTTTCCAGCAGTACATCGAAGGCCGCGATGGAGTCGGCGGCCCCGCGCTCAAAGTCTGGAACGAAATGCGGCTGCAACCCACCGACGCGCACTATGCTGATGTCGGCGGAGCCGGCCCTCAGGCTTGTAAAGGAGACCTGTTGCGCTGGCGCACCGTGAACGGCATCTGCAACGACGTGCTCAACCCGGCTATGGGTTCAAGCGGCCAGCTTTTCGCGCGCAACGTCGAGTTCGAATCCACTTTCCCGGAATCGAATCAGAACGAATACACGCGGAATCGCCACGGTAACCGGCTCGGATTGCTGCAGCCCGATCCGCAGGTAATCAGCCGCCGCCTGCTGGCGCGCCCCCAATCCGATCCGGCAGCCTGCCAGGAGGGCTACGGCCTCGACAATTTCTCCGTCGCCGCCAACTGCGACTACCAGAAAGCCCCGTTCTTCAACGTGCTCGCCGCCTACTGGATCCAGTTCATGACCCATGACTGGTTCTCACATCTCGTCGAAGGCCACAATGCGCCCCAATACATGCAGACCGGTTGTGAGACTCAGCTTGTCAATAACGTGCCCACCCCTCTCACGCCCGAGCAGATTCAGCGCCTCGGCTGCCGCCCCCAAGACCAGATTGACCAAGGCTATGTGGCTCAGCAGCCGCCGGCCGGCGCCTTCACCAAAGACAACCGTACCTATCTCGACCGCGCGCCGAAAACCATGGCCAACACCAACACCGCATGGTGGGACGCGTCGCAGATCTACGGCTTTGACGATACGTCGTTGCGGCGCGTCAAGCGCGATCCCCAGGATGCTGCCAAGCTCCTGCTCGAGCCCATTACCGGCCAGCCGGGTCCCGGGTATTTGCCGGTGCTCTCGCCCAGTGATCCGATGAACCCGGAATGGCAGGGTCAGGAAGCCGCCGCGTTCCCAGATAACTGGACGGTGGGCTTGAGCTTCCTCCACAATCTGTTTGTGCGTGAGCACAATTCCTTTGTCACCGAATTCCGGCGCATCGCCGCCCAGACGCCGAATGCCGATTCCGGCCTGCGTGATCCGGCCAATCCGAAGAAGGAGATTCATTATCGCGACGTGACCCCGGAAGAGCTGTTTCAGGCCGCGCGCCTCGTGGTGGCCGCCGAAATCGCCAAGATCCATACCACCGAGTGGACGCCCCAGCTCCTCTATGACGAGCCTCTCTACCTGGGCATGAACGCCAACTGGAACGGCCTCCTCGGGCAAGGCGAGCCGGAGGTTTCCAAAGCACTCAGTAACATCATCGTGAACTCGTTCGGCAAATCAAAGGACGTAGAAAAGGCCAGCCAATGGTATTCCGTGTTCGCTTCCGGCCCCGGCATTTTCGGCATAGGCAGCAAGGTGCACGGCTACGACATTACCAATCCGAAATTCACCAATGGCGGCGTAAACCACTTCGGTTCGCCTTTCAATTTTCCCGAGGAGTTTGTGAGCGTGTACCGGCTTCATCCGCTTGTTCCCGACTTACTCGAGTATCGCGACCTCTCGAAAGACCCGAATAAGATCGTCGCGAAAATCCCCGTAATAGATACCTTTGAGGCCAAGGCAACCGACATGATGCGCACACGCGGCATCGCCAACTGGGCCCTCACTCTTGGCCGGCAGCGGCTGGGTCTGCTCGGGCTGCACAACTCCCCCACATTCCTCCAGAACCTCAAACTGCCCCGGCTCGATACCCCCACCGGAAAGATCGACGTGGTGGCGCTCGATCTCATCCGCGATCGCGAGCGCGGCGTCCCCCGCTTCAACGAGTTTCGCCGCCAGTATGGCTTGCATCAACTCGCCAGCTTCGACGACTTCGTCGACCACTCGCTTGCCGCCGGTTCCGCAGACCGCCTCGCGCAGGAAGAAACCGTCAAGACCATGCGCGAGATTTACGGCCAGCACGTCTGCGATGCCTCGAAAGTGATTACCGACGCCCAGCTAAATGCGGACAATACGCCCATTAACGATTGCCTCGGCAACCCGAACGGCACGCTGATCGACAACATCGAAGACGTCGATATCGTGGTCGGCTTTCTCGCCGAGCCCGTGCGCCCGCACGGCTATGCCATCTCCGAGACCCAGTTCGTAGTCTTCATCCTGAACGCTTCCCGGCGCCTCTTTAGCGACCGCTTCTTTACGTCCTGTTTCCGGCCCGAATTCTATACGCGCCTGGGCGTGGATTGGGTAAACAACAATGGGCCTGGCGAACCGATGATCGAAAAGGGTATGCCCAACGGCCACAAGCAGCCCGTGTCGCCGTTGAAGCGCGTGCTGCTGAGAAACATTCCCGAGTTAAGCGCCGAGCTGGACCCGGTCATCAATGCCTTCGACCCGTGGGCACGCAACCGCGGCGAATACTACTCTCTGCAGTGGACGCCCCGTCCAGGCGCCGAGTCCGACGACTCGTTTCAACCCGTAACCGCCAAGAGCCCGCCTGCTCACTAAATGATCAGCCCATCGTGGGGCGGACCCCCCGGTCCGCGCCCGACCCCCTGGTCGGGCATGTGCTTGAGCTTGGTAGAGCCACCCACTCATACGACAGATAAGGAGCCGAAAACATGTCTGCAATTACAGTAACTAACTGGTTCGGAGACATCGTGTCCCATCCTCAGGTAGTCGTCGATGCCAACACCGTCGATGACATCGTGGCGGTCATGAAAGATCCGGTCACCTATCCCTCACCCGTGCGCGCCGTTGGATCGAATCACTCGCCCGCGCCCTGCGGAGAAATCGAAAGCGGCACATTGATCCGCATGAAGATGAACCAGATTCTCAATGTCGGACCCGACACGCTCACCGTCCAGGCAGGCGCAATCCACATTGATATGGCCCAGCAGCTCGAGCAGCAAGGGCTGCAGTTCTACGTCAACACCGAAATCGGCAGCTTGACCGCGGGCAGCGCGGCCTGCGCGGGCACAAAGGACGCTTCTATGCCGGGCGAGTATGGGCAGGTCGGCTCCTACATCACCGGCGTGAAGATGGTGCTCCCAAGCGGCGACCTTCTCGAAGTAACCGAAGCCCAGCAACCCGACCTGATGCAAAAGGTCCGCTGCAGTTACGGTACTTTTGGAGTTATCTACGAAGTTACCTATAGCATTCGCAAAATGCTGCCGCTAGCCGTCCACCATAAAACTTTCACGCTGCAGGATTTCATCAGTACTCTGCCCGAGTTAATCGCGCTCGATTACTCCATGATGTTCTACATGTTCCCGTTTGAGAATCTGATCACCGTCGAATTCCGCAAATACAACCCAACCGCGACCGGCTCGCCTGATCGGGCTGGATGGGCTCTGCGCAATTACACCTGGGGAACTACCGGTCCGAAATTCGGGCATGACACGGAGGCCACTGTATCCATCCCCTCGATTCGCTACGGCATCATCGACAAATTCAACGCCTTGTGGCGATTCCAGTTGGAAAACCTGGTCGTCAGCGACAACACCATCCCCTCGGACCAGATCATCAGCTACCCTCCTGTCTCGAACGATAGCCGCTACACTTTCAGCCTCTTCGCGTTCCCCGAAGCCCAGTATCCGCAGACTCTCACTGACTTTTATCAGTTCGCGAATGACTATTACAAGCAGAAAGGCTACCGGTCGAACCTTTTGTATGTCGGCTATCGCATTCTTGCGGACCAGAAATCGTGGCTATCATATTCCGCCGCCGGAAATGTCATGACCATCGATCCGGTCTCCACCGCCAATCCCGGCTGGGACGATTTCCTTACCGCCTATAACCAGTTTTGCAGCGATCGCAATGGCATCCCGCTCTTTAACCAGACGCCCGGCATCACTCCTGCAATCGCCCAAAAGGCATTCGGCGACCTCCTGACAGGCCTAGCCGAGACAAGGCGAACCTACGACCCCAACGGCCGACTCCTGAACGACTACTTCAAGCAATTCATCGCATAGCAAAAACGCACCCAGCCCCGAGCCGCGACCAAAGGGAGCGGGCTTGTTTCTTACTTCCCCAATAAATGCTTCTGCACCTTCCCTAACGCATTTCTGGGCAACTTGTCCACAACCACAAATCGCCGCGGAATCTTGAAAGATGCCAGATTCTGCCTGCACCGTTCCTCGATAACGCTGGTCTCGCATCCGCCCTCGAGCATCACCAGATACGCCACCGGAACCTCGCCGCGCACCGGGTCGGCCTCGGCGCCCACCGCCGCTTCCGCCACTTCCGCCTGCTCTTCCAGAAACTCCTCAATCTCCCGTGGATAAATGTTGAACCCGCCCGATATGATCAAGTCGCTCTTGCGCCCACACAGAGTGTAATAGCCGTCCACGGAGCGAGTAGCTAGGTCGCCCGTCCGGAAAAACCCATCGACGAAAGCGTCCCGCGTGGCCTCTTCACGCCGCCAGTACCCGCGAAAAACATTCGGGCCGCGCAAATACAGTTCTCCGGTTTCTCCCTCGGCTACCGCCTGCAACCTATGATCGAGCAGCCGCACTTCGACGCCCGGCAGCGGCAACCCTACCGTGCCCGCGCGCCGCTCTCCGATATACGGGTTACTGAGATTCATCAACGTCTCGCTCATCCCGTAGCGCTCGAGGATCGCATGCCCAAACAGTCTCTCGAAACTGGTCAGCACCGCGGGCGCCAGCGGCGCTGAACCTGACACAAACAACCGCATGAATCCGCCGATCTCCTTCGCCGTTTCCGCATCCAGGTCCAGCAGCCGCACATACATCGTCGGCACGCCGAAGAACAGCGTCGGGCGAAACTGGAGAAATGTCTCGCGCGCGGTCTGATAGGCAAAGCGCTCCAGCAGCCGCGTGCGGCATCCGCTCATCAGCCAGCAGCAAACCCCGTTGCCGAGCCCGTGAACGTGAAACAGCGGCAGCGCCAGAAGCAACCGGTCGCCGGAGGTGATTTGCCAGCACGTCAGCAAATTCACTGCGTTCGATGCGAAATTATCGTGGCTCAGCACTGCGCCTTTGGACGCGCCCGTGGTGCCGGAGGTATAGATGATCCCGGCCGGAGCGTCTCCCTCAAGGGTCATTGCCGGCCTCACATTCGCGAATGCGCTCGCTTCGCGCAGCAGATCCGCCCGCGTCCATGCCGGAATGCCGCCCGCTTCCACTGCCGAGTCCGCCACCAGCGCGCTCGGCGAAGCATCACGAAGGATGTGTGAGATTTCCCTATCGCGATAAAGGATGTTGATCGGCACAAAGATGACGCCGGCCTTGACGCACGCCAGGTAAAGATCAATCATTTCCACGCAATTGGCAAGATACACGCAAAGCCGGTCCCCGGCGGCAATACCCCGGCTGAGAAGCAACTGCGCCAGCCGGTTGCTGCGTGCGTCCAGCTCGCCGAACGTATAAGTGCAGCCCGAAAACTCAAGCGCGACCGCATCCGCGCGGCCCCGCAGCGATAGATCAAAGAGATTGCAGAGGTTCATGGTGTGCGGTTAATCAGGCAGCGGCTTGCCGCGCGTCTCCTCTCCGAATGGCAACACAAAAAGTCCGGCAACAAAGGCAATCGCAGTCATCGCCACCGGAACTCCCAGCGTGCCGTAATGAGAAACACCGGCGCCGACAATGAACGTCGCACCCGCCGCCACGAATCGCCCGATCGACGTGGCGAACGCAAACGCGCTTCCCCGGCAATCCGTCGAATATTGTTCCGGCAGCCACACCGTGAATACGCAAAAGCTCGCTCCGCCGATGCCGAGCGCAAACAGGCAAGCCAGAAACCATCCCAGCGCATGGTTTGGCAAATAGAAGACGTAGCCAAAGCCCACGGCAATGAATGTCGCCATCAGAATATAGAAAATCCCGAGCGTGCCCCGACGCCCTATCCATTCGACAAGCAACGGCACAGCCAGGCAGCCTAGAATGGTGCCGGCCGAAAGCAGCATGCTTCCGTTTGAGGCGATCCGCGCCGCATCTGCGCCGGTAATGCCCTCATGATTGGCCAGCAAAGTAACGGCGGAAGGCACGTAAACTGATCCTGCCCACAACCCGATCATCGATACCAGCACATAGACGGAGTTCAGAATGGTGCGCCGCCTGTATTCCCCGGAAAACAGCTTCCCAAACGCGGCCCGGGCGCTAATCCGCTCGCCGAGGGCATGAACGCGATCCGTCCAGCGTGCCGGCTCATCGACGCCCCAGCGTATGAGAGCCACCAACAACGCCGGTGCGCCGCCCAGTGCGAACATCGCGCGCCAACCGAAGCGCGCCCCCAGGCTGAAGTTGGCGAGCGACGCTAACAATGTCCCAAAGTAATAGCCGGTATGCATGAACGCCGCGCCACGCACACGCCGGTCTTCGGGCCACTCTTCAGCCACTAACACTCCGCCCAGCGTCCATTCGCCGCCAATCCCTATTCCCGCCAGAAGACGAAACAATCCCAGCGCCCATACATTCGTCGCCAGCGCCCCGGCAAATGTGAAAGCCGAGTAACAGAGGATTGTCAGCATCAGCGTGCGAACCCGCCCGAAGCGGTCGGCGATCGGACCCCAGAGAAACGCAAGCCCCCAGCCGATCAGAAAAAGCGCAAATAAAAGTCCGCCGTAGAAACCGGTGTTGGATGCATCCGCTCGAATCCCCGAAACGGGCAGAAGATCGCGCAGTGCAGGCACCAGCACCAGCGCATAAATAAAAGAATCCATGCCATCCAGAGCCCAACCCGCCCACGCCGCCCAGAATCCGCGAATCTGGTTCTTGGTCAGCCGGCGCCTGCCTTGAGGCGGAGTGTCCTGAGGCGTGGTTATGGGCGTCATGCGGCAAGGGACGAACACGCTCATCGTAAACCACGCGCGAATTCCGGCGCTGGTAAGCTGGAGTTTCTTGTGACTGGCGATCCTATCCTTACCCTAACGGTGAACCCGGCGATTGACCGCATTTTCACGGTCGATCGTCTTGTGTTCGAAGATCGGGCTTACATCCTGTCCGCTACCGAAGCAGCCGGCGGCCGCGGCGTGAATGCGGCACGTGTGCTCACAAGCTTTGGCGCCAAGGCAATTGCCATCCTTCCTTCCGGCGGCGAAGCCGGCAAAACTCTAGAAGCGAAGCTGCGCCTCGATGGCTTCGAGACTGTCATTGTCCCCGTCGATTCGAACGTGCGCACAAACCTCGCCATCACAGACCGGCAGGGCCTTTCCGTCAAGCTCAACGAGCGCGGCCCCGCCCTGAGCAAGAAGGATATAGACGCCCTTGCCGGCGCCGTCGAGAATCATCTGCCTTCGGCGGGCTGGCTGCTCCTGTGCGGCAGTCTGCCGCCCGGCGTCGATGGCCGCTTCTACGCGCACTTGATCGAGTCCGCTACCCGTCATGGTGTGCAGACGCTGCTCGACACCGATGGCGACGCCCTGCTGCATGGCATTGAAGCTGGCCCGACGGTGGTTTCGCCTAATCAGTCTGAAGCCGAACGCCTGCTGAATCGGGTCCTGATCACGCGTTCCCATTCGATCGATGCGGCCAAACACATTCTGGCGATGGGCGCCCAGTCAGTAGTTCTGTCTCTCGGCGGCCGCGGCGCTATCGCAGCTTCTGCCGCCGGAACCATCGAGGTAATTCCGCCGCGCGTCGAAGCACTGTGTCCCATTGGCGCCGGCGATGCCCTTGCGGCCGCTGTCGCGTGGGCTCTCACTCGAGGCAAGCCCTTCAATGAGGCCGTGCGCTGGGGAGTTGCTACGGGCACAGCCACCGCCAAACTGCCAGGCATCAACCTGGCCAACTTCGCCCAAGCCGAAGAAGTCTTCGCCGAGACCACAGTCAACGCCGTGTAATAGAGCCCGCAAAAAGCGAGACGTTGCGCGCACCTTCAAACGAAAGGGGGACTGGGCACACTCTGTCCCAAGGCGGCCGAGACAGAGCTGCCTGTTACGCGAGTTGATTGCTCCGGCAGCCGCGTGGACTGAGCTGCCCTCTCCCCCGGCGCCAAGTTCCTCAATCGAAAGGGGGACTGGGCACTCTGTCCCAAGGCAGCCGAGACAGAGCTGCTTGTTACGCGAGTTAATTGCTCCGGCAGCCGCGTGGACTGAGCTGCCCTGTCCCCCGGCGCCAAGCCCCTCAATCGTACTTTTCATAAATGATGCGCTTCCGGTCGAAGCCGCGCTGCTTCAGCAACGCTCGCGTATCGTCCACCATTTCCTTCAATCCGCAGATGTATACATCCACATCGCCCCGCCCGCCGAGCGCGTCGTCCAGATGACCCTGCACCCGCCCTGTTCGCCCTTGCCATTCCGCATCCGGCCGCGTTACGGTCTCGATCAGCGTGAACTTCGCGTGGCTCCGCGTCAGCTCTTCCAGCTCATCTCGGTAAAGCAAGCTTTGCGGGTACCGGCAACCGAAAAGCAAAGTGATCTTCTGCGTTTCGCCAGCCAGGTGGTGCAGCAGCATTGACCGGAAGGGCGCAATTCCCGTGCCGGTAGCAATAAAAACCGCATCCCGCCGCGGGTCCCGCAATGTGAAAAAGCCCAGCGGCTCCGCCATTTCGATGGCAGCGCCAGGCTCGAGCCCAAACAGATAGCTGGAGAAATGTCCGTGCGGAACAAGGTTCAAACAAAGGGCAAAACGGTTGCCATCCGGCGGCGACGCCAAAGAGTAGGCGCGCGTCACTTCATTGCCGTCAAACCTGTGCCGCAGAGAAATGAATTGTCCGGGTAAGAACTTTAGTACGCTGGGGCCTTCGACTTCGAAGTCGAAGTGGCGGGTTCCAGGCGCCAGTTCTCGGGAACCAAGCAGAATCGCTCTCACGTAACTACGCTACCAGCCACACCCTGCCCGAGTTCCTGAGAACCCGCAAGAAGCTCGCGCCTCACATCTCAACATAGTTTCCGCCCGCGTGCAGTTCCCTCGTCTTTCCTTGCCACACGAATTCCCCGGAAGTCTGCTCAGGCAACCGGATCGTCGCCTTAATAACAGCGCCGGAACGCTCGAAGATAAACTCGATGATCCCGCGCGGGTGCGGCACGCTCACGTGAAGGCGATTGATCGAGCCCAGGTTCGGCGCAATCCGCACCTTCGAAAACCCAGGCGCTGTGGATTCAATCCCGGCTACCGTGCGGAAGATCTCTACATTCGGGCTCGCTCCCCAGGCGTGACAATCGCTCCGCGCATCCGGTCCCGACCATTCCGCCCAGGTAGTCAGCCCTTGCGCCAGCATCTCGCGCCATGGCTGCAATTGCTCCAGGTAGTGATCGCCCAAGCCCACTTCGCGCAGCGTCGCATTCAAATAAGCCCTGAAATAAATGGACGCCGGCGCGAGTGTTGCGTCTGAAAGCGTTCGCTCCACAACTCCGCGCGCGCGATCCTTACCCGCCACGCCGCTCAGTACCGCGAGCGCGTTCACCTGCTGCGAGTAAGTTCTATGCGACGGCTGATCCGCAAACAAACCGCGCGCCGAATCCCAATCCGTCGCGAGCACGTTAGCTCGCAAACGCTCTGCCGCATGCCGGTATTCAGACGCGAGCGCCGGCGCTCCCAGCTTCTCTTCGAGATCAGCCGCCCATTGGTAAGCGAGCAGCAATTGAAGATCCAGGGCCGTGGCGGATGAGCCGTCCGCTTCGGACGGGGGCTCGCCACTCTCCCACCCCTTCACCCAATCCACGAAGTTCCACCACGGCATATGCTCCAGCGACCCGCTTGCCTTCTGATGTCTGGCATAGAACGAAAGCACCGCGTGCACTCCCGGAAGCATGTCCCGCACAAAAGCTTCATCGTCCGCGTACATCCAATAGTCGTGAACCATGCCGATCCACCACAGCGAGAAAGGTGGAATGTATTGCTGCAGATAGCTGGGCGCGCGGCTAAGCGTGGCGCCCTCGGCAGTGCGCGACGAATTCAGCAGCGCGATGCCGTTCTTCATTAGCCGTGCGTCTCCCGTCATATACAGCGAGACCATCATCTGAATGCGCGCGTCGCCGGCATATTGAAGCTGCTCGTAATACGGGCAGTCCATATAGGTTTCGTGCGCGCACAAACGCGCCGTGTGGAAGCCGGTGTCGAGTATCTTCTGAATATCACCTCCCGCCCCCGGATCGTCCACCACAAACCGCGCCTTTGCCAGAAATGGATAACCCGTGTACACGCCATAGAAATCGGCTACAGTAAGCGGCTGCTCCGCCGTCTGAATGTCTATCTCGACATAGCGATAAGTGCGCCAAAAGAGTGGAACATAGCGCCGGCTCGGCCCGCCATCGGGCAAAAACCAGTCCGCGTACCCATAAAACGTCTTGCCTTCAACGTCGTTGCGATTGCCTTTATCCGTCGGATTCTTTTGCTTGAAAAGGCTCTCGGCATAGCGCAGTTGGATGGTCGCGCCTTTGCCGCCACTTACTTCCAGTTGCGGAAATGCGGTGGTTAACTCCTGCTGGTCGAGTAACACGCGAGCCTTGGTATTCGCCGGAACCGTGAATCGCAGCTTCGGCTCTCGAATCTCACGCGCTTCGGCGTAAGGATCCTTCAGCTCAATCCCCTCCACCTGGCGCACACGGCGAAACAGTTCCGGGCGCTCCTCCATCGGCGGAATCTCCCGGCTCACCAGCATCCAGCGATTGGGACCGTCCCGTGCATCTCGCGGCGAACCTGCGCTCCCCTGCGTTGCCTGCGCCCATTTCGAGTCGTCGTAATCGCTCTCTTCCCATCCCCATGGATACTGGCTCCCATCCATCCGCTCGTTAGCCGCCACGGCGTGGTAGCCGGTTACCTGATCCGCCGGTATCGGCACAGGTGTGTAGGCTTTGTCGACGAAGCACTTCCAGTTCGCGTCGCTGTTCACCTCGGCATGCTCGGCTGCATCGGCCTGGAGCAGGAATCCAGTTTCGTTAGTTACCTGAGCAACCGCTTTGTAAGGCCCGTCATTCCATACCACTGCCGCCAGCACGTTCTTGCCGGCCCTGACATAGGGCGCGAGATCCACTGTCTCGTAGCGCCAATGCGTCAGATCGCCGCGCGCCGGGCCCCACGCCACCCGCAGTCCATTAATGAATAACTGATAGCGATTGTCGCCTGTAACATGAACTACAAAGTGCGTAGGCGGCCCAGACACATTGAAGCTCTTCCGGAAATGATAAACCCCATAATCCTGCAGCGAGACTCCCGGCGGAGCGATCCAATGCGCTGGCCACGCGCGATGCGACAGATCAATCGGCGCGGCAGAACCGTGGGCCGCACAGCTCGCAATAGCAAGCGCTGCCCACAACCGCACCCTCATTGCACCGCCTCACCCTGGCTCACCTCGAACTTATAGGCGCCTGAGCCAACCTCGATTTCGACGCTGTCGCCCGCGTCGTGCGCCGCCAGAATGCCCGCCGGCTTGGCTCCCGCGCCAACGCCAATAACCTGCCCTGACTCGGCCACCTGCGGATTAGCGAGGCCCACTTTGGGCAGCTCGATCGTTGCCGTGGTCCCTGCCGGAACGATCACGTCCAGCGCGTAACCGGCGTCAACGCGCTTCCATGCGCTGCTCACCTCGCCATACGGGGTCTCGGTCGATGCCGAAGCCCAGTTCAGGTCGTGTATCAGGTGCGGTGCGATGCGGATCTTCGCGTATCCCGGCTCGGCCGCCTGGATCCCGGCCACCGTGCGATACAGGAAAGTGCCTGCGCTAGCGAACATGTGATGATTGTGCGAGTTCATTCCAGGATCCGTTTTTTCCTGCCACAGCTCCCATAATGTAGTTGCGCCGTGCGCAATCATGAAACCGAATCCGGGATAATCCGTCTGCGTCAGCACGTCATAGGCGAGATCCACGTCCCCGTGATCGGCCAGTACTCGGAACAGATACTTCGTAGAAACAGTGCCAGTAGTGAGATGAACGTTATGGAAGTAATTCAAATCGTTCAGCAGCCGCGTGAATACCTCGTCCCGTTGCTTCTCCGGCGCAACGCCCGCGTACAACGCCATTATTTGCGAAGCCTGCGAGCCCGGCTGGTAAAAACCTTGAGCGTCGAAAAACCTCTTGTGAAAGCCCGCCCGGGCTTCATCTGCCAGCTTTTCGTAAGTCGCGGCATCCGCCGTGTTTCCCAGCCGCTTCGCCGCCAGCGCCACAGCCTCCAAACTCTGTATATAAGAGAAAGTGGCCGTTAATTTAGGCGCGGTAGGGTCAATCCCCACCCAGTCGCCGTAATACTCGTAATCCATCACGCCATCGGGCGCGTGTTTGTGGAGATAATCCGCCCACGCCTTAATCCCCGCGTAGTGCTCCTTCAGAATCCGCGTATCGCCGTAATTCTCGTACATGTATCTCACCAAGAGTGGATACACGACGCCCCACGACGGGTCGCCGGCTCGCGTCAGCCCCCACCTGTTCACGTACGGCACCGTGTTCGGCACCTCACCCTCGCTACCCTGCGCATCCCGAATGTCGCGGAGGAAGTTGGTGTAGAACGCGGCCATGTCGAAATTGAATATCGCCGTCTCCGCCGAAAGGTGCGCGTCGCCCGTCCAGCCTAAACGCTCGTCGCGCTGATCGCAATCGGTGGGGATGCTGTGCAGGTTTGTCTTGATGCTCCACGTGAAAAGGCGCTGGATATCGTTTAGCATCGGCTTAGATGCGGCAAAGCTCCCGACCGCCCTCACCGCCGTGTGCACCTCGCGACCGCGAACGCTATCCGCGCCGGGCGTCCCCGGAAAGCCGCTCAACTCCACGTAGCGGAATCCGTGATAGGTGAAGCGCGGCTCCCAGTGCTCCCGCTCCCCGCCTCCGCGCAAAATGTAAGTGTCCGTCGCCTTCGCGTCTCGAAGATTCCGCACGTTAATGCTGCCGTCCGCATTAGCCATTTCCGAATAGCGCATCCGCACTCTGGTTCCGGCCGCCCCCTGAACGTTCAGCGATACCCATCCGCTGAAATTCTGGCCGAAGTCGTACACGTAGACCCCCGGCGCCGTCGCGCTCATCTTGTGGGGAATCAGCGTATCCACCACCTCGATCGCCGGCATCGCTGCTGAGGAAAGCGTTACGCCTTTGAGATCGTCCACCGTGCATGCAATGCCTTGGTCGTCGAACCAAGTATCGTCCCAGCCCGGCTGCTCCCGCCTCGCGTCGTAAGTCTCGCCATCATAGATATCGTCTGCGATTATCGGGCTCTTCAACGCGCGCCAGTCTGCGTCGCTGGTGTAGACAAACGGCGATCCATCTTCAAACTCGCCTTGAAGCTGCAGCAGAAGCCTTAATTTGGAATCATTCAGCTTGCCGTACCACCCGCGGCCTAACAGCGCGGCCATCGTGTTCATCCCGGGTTTCAGATCCGCCGTCACGTCATACGTCGAATACAGGATGCGCTTGCTGAAATCAGTCCACGCCGGATCCAGCACCCGGTTCCCTACCCGTTTCCCATTCAGGTGCAGCTCATAATATCCGGTCGCCGCCACGAACACGCGAGCCCGCCGCACTGGCTTAGCAAGGTCGATCGTATTCCGCAGAACGCCGCCACCGGTGATCCAGTGCGCTTTCCAATCCGAGGGCTTCAGCAGCCCCGTTCCAAACGTCGCCACCGCGCTCCATGGGCCCTCGTTCCCGTCCCTATCCCACCAGCGCACTCGCCAGTAATAAATATGGTCGGAAGCCAGTCCTTTGCCCGCATATTCCACTTGAGTGGTCGCCGGCGAGCTCACTTTCCCGCTGTCCCAAACGTCGGCCTTCTCGAACTCCTCGCTTGACGCCACCTGCAACTGGAACGCACTCTGCTTCTGATTCCTTTCCGCGCTCTGCAGCAGCCACGCAAAACGCGGCACTGCTACGTCAATGGCGAGAGGGCTCTCGAGGTATTCCACCCGCAACTGAGCGGCTGCCAGCGGCGAGGCGGCGCCCCGCGGCACAGCCCAAACCGCGAGCAGAAGCAAAGGTAAAGAACGCAACAACGGAATTCGAACTTCGTTGGCAATTGGCATGGGGTACACGAGGATCGTATAACAGAGCGAGGCAGCGCCGAACCCGTGCTGCCTAACTAACCTTCGAGTGGGGCGGACGCCCTCGTCCGCGGGCGACCCCCCGGTCGCCCATCCGCGCTCGCCCCCAAAAACAAATCGGCCGGGCCACTTTCGCGCCGCCATTGGAGGCGCGAAACGGCCCGGCCGTCGCTGTGTAGTGTTGGTCCGTAGACCCTTTGGCAGTAGTGCCGGCTTACTGCGCGAGCTTCATGGCAGGCCGGCCGGGACCGGTTGTCACCGTGTAGCCGCTCGGTACCTGGAACAGTGCGGCTGATGGTTCGACTAACTGGATATTGGTGACCTGGAACGTCCGTGTCCCGTTTCGGGGATCGGTGCTCGTTTGCTGCACCACCATCTTCAGGTCGGGTGAATACCATCGCGACGTTGTAGTCACGATCGCTTGCGCATTGCCGATCCTGTTGGCTGCTATTGTCCGCGTGATCTGCGTGCCTTCCAGCGCGGTCGGTAGTGGCGACGACACCTGTGTCCCTAGCGGCGTCCTTACCGCCCCTTCCTCAGCCTCGTTTTCCGGCCGGCGCCTCGGCCCGCCCGTGCTGTCGGAGTTCACCCTGGCCCCAGGCAGCTTGTGCTCCATCGCAGTCATCTTCGTCTGGTCCAACGTATAAGCCGCGCCCGCCACCGGGTCGGTGATAAACGTCAGCGTCTCCGAGGCGCCCGACGTCGAAGTCCACGGCCCGAGATGATTGGCTGTCGTCTGCAGCCACGTCCGTCCCTGGCTGTCCCGCGCAAACTGGCTGGTCGTCGTACGCGTGATCGTGTTCCCGTCCGGAAGCTTCTGGGTGAACGTTTCTTGCAGCGTGGCTGTAAACGGCGCGCCCGTCACCACTTTTCCGTGCTCCAACCCCGCCATCGGTCCGAATCCCGGGCCGCCCATATGTCCCCGCGGGCCCTGCGCAAACGCGAGAATCCCGCCGATGCACAAAAAACTTATCAATGCAGTGACTTTCATAAGCTTCTTCCTCAAAACTCCCGTAATGCTCAAGTCGTTTCAAACCTGCGGCGTACCTCAGAATCGTGGCGCCTTGCGCCAAAACCCATGCGACTACTCCGCCAAATCAGTTACGAACATCCGTTTCATCCACCAGCCGGATTCCGGACGGCTGTCCGTCGAGGCCCACGGCTAAATCGGCCAGCACCCATCCATCGCCATACATCGCAGCGCTATCCAAAGCGCCGGCCGGCAGAATGCCTTGCTCTGCCAAAGCGGACACCGGCAGCTCCACCCGCACGATCCGCTCAGAGCCGGGAACCGCATCGGCCGAATAGGGCAAGGGGATGAAATCCCCATTGTCCCAGCGAATATCATCCACCGCGGCTGCTCGATTCGCCGCCGGATCCGTGCGCGTTAAGGCCCAAGGTCCAGTCTTCCAAAACACCCCAGCCGATCCCAGCACCACCAGACACGCTACCGCCGCCACAGCACCGGCGCGAGGCAATATCCAGCGCCGCCTCCTTACCTCCGCCGAACTGGCGTTCGCCTCAACGCCCACCGACGCCGCCAGACACTCTCTCGACAAAGATGAGACCGAAACCTCTGTCGCCAGCACGCAATCCTGCACACGATCGCTCAGCTCAGCCCATTGCCGCCGCCGTTCGCGGCACGTCGGACACGCCGCCAAATGCCGCTCCACAAAGAGTCGCTCGTCTATCGTCAACTCTTCATCCACTGCCTTCGCCACTAGCTCATCCGGGATGTGCACTGCATGCGTCATAAACTCTCTCGTACTTTGCTCAAGCCTCGCTGGACATGCTCGCCTACGGTCGAAACCGACAAGCCCAGCACCTCGGCAATCTCCCGGTACCGGAACCCTTGGGCTCGCAGCACCAGGCATTGCCTTTGCGCGTCATTCAACCCTTCTATCGCTCTCCGCGCCCGCTCATGCTGCTCGCGGCCAAGCAGCTTTTCCTCCGGATTGCCGCCTTCATCTCGAAATTGCCCCGCCTCGGGTGTATCCAGCGGCTCCGTCAACCGATGATGCGCCGCTTGCAATTCATTCAGCGCGGCATTGCGAGCTACTCGAAATAACCATGCCCGCAGATTCGTCTGGTCGCCATCCGCCAGCAAATGCTTATGCAAACGGAGAAATGCCTCTTGAATACACTCCTCGCTTAAGTCTGCGCTGATCCCGAGGAAGTGGAGGTACCGCCGGATTGCCAGGTGCTCCCGGTCGTACAAGACCAGCACCAGATTGCGCAATGCGATTTCGTCGACGGCGAGTTCTTCCGCAGCCGCATTCGGGATCCATACAATGTCATGACTGCCCACTGCACACTCCGTCAAACGCGTCCGGTCAATTTTCAGCAAGAGGAGGCGGAACACCGGGGGGTTCTAGTTGGGGTGGTGCCCGCCTGGCTCTTGCTGTCTCGCATGTCTGTACCTATAGAACCAATCGACATGCCCTTTTTCCGGCCAGCGCCAAACTTTTCTTGAATGTTTCTCACTGCCAACTTTCCCCGAGGACAAAAATGCCGGGAAATCTGTTCGCCTCACAGTAGCACTTTGGCCCAGCGCCCGCATTCCCGAGCCTCCGCCCAGTTTGAAAGTCCCTACTGTATCAATCGATTGGAGCCAGTGGGGCAGGCGATCTTGTCGCCTGCCAACGTGCCCAGGCACGCCCGTTACCCCCAAAATCCGCTTATCTGGACGTCAGTTCTTTGATCAACGTCGTCTCTTCCACCCGATACGGCTGCCCGTCGGTGCGAAACACCTCATGGAACCAGACCTTGGGCTGACGGTCCGTATACGGATGCTCCCACGAATCCCAGGGCAAATAGGTCTGTGTCTTCCCCGCCACCAATCCCCAATTGATAGCGCCCACGTGATATTTCTTCGCCACCGGCAAGCTTCCCTCAAACGTGCTGCCGTTACCCCTCGCCATATATTCGGTACAAATGATCGGCCGGTGATACGGCATCAGCCAAACGATCCGCTTCTCAAACTCCGGGCCGCTGTCGTAGTTATGGAACGAAATCACATCCGAATTGGCCATCTGTATTTTGGCCATCGCCGACAACTTGTCATAGGCCGACCAATTCCCCTCCCACAATCCACTCGTCAGAGGTTGGGTGGGGCCAGCCTCGCGCGCCCATCGGAACGCTTCCGGCAACAGCGCCAGCACCAGTTCCACTTTGTTCCGCGGCTCGCCTTTGCCATAGCTAGACGTGTTCACATTGTCCGGCTCATTCCATATATCCCATCCCAGAATGCGCGGGTCATTCTTGAATCGCCCCACCACGCCCTTGACATAGGCTTCCAGGCGCGGCCGCTGGCTGGGATCGGACAACGCCGGCCCTCCAGGACTCTGTACCCATCCCGAGTTATGCACGCCCGGCGTGGGAGCAGGCTGCTTGCCCAGCTTCGGCAGCGGATTCCAGCAGGAATCGAACAGCACGAATAGCGGCTTGATGTGATGCCGGCTGGCGATCACAAGGAAAGTATCGATGCGCCCGGCAAAACCCTTCGAGTCCTGCTGCCACGGCAGGTCATGCAGAAACACGCGCATCGTAGTCATGCCCAGCCCCTCGGCCCATCCCAGTTCCAGGTCCATCCGCTTCGGGTCAAACGTATCCGCCTGCCACATCTCCAACTCGTTAATAGCCGTCGCAGGAATGTAGTTGCTTCCCACCAGCCAAGGCTGCCGCGCATACCAGGCATCGGCCCGCGCCTCTGTCCATTGCCCTACCTTGCCGCTCTCAGCCGCGTACGAAGCAAAGGCCGATACCAGCACGCCGGCCGCGAGCACTGTAACGGGAATCAGTCGTCGCATTGTCATTGGCACCGATTCTATAACGCCAGCCAAAGTCCCCGCCAGATGTGGCGCGGGCACTCGTGCCTGCCGCGCCTGCGCCTCGCGCCAGAGCCCATGTGACTCGTCTCGGCGCTCCTGCTAACGCCAATCGTTCGCACGGTCTCTTTCGCCCCGTTCCAGGGCTGAAGGAAGCAGCATCCGTCAAATCCATTGCTCACGCAATGGGCTATCCTCGGGCGCCCCTCTCGGGGCTTTGTCGACCGCACTCAGTCAGTCAGGATTAGATAACCACTAATCTATTGGCATACTCTAGGTAAAGGAGCGAGATCATGGCAACGGCACCCCTCGATTGGTCACAATGCCCTGCCGTGGAGAGCGTTCCCGGCAAGGTCAGCGGTGCATGGGTGTTTAAAGATACCCGGATGCCGGCTGCTACCGTGTTCGAGAACCTTGAAGCAGGCCTGACCGTGGAGGAAGTGATGGAGGAATTCGCCGTCACGCGGGAACAGATAAACGCAGTCCTGGATTTCGCCGCGAAAAGCCTTCAGACTCCATGTCCGGTTCCTGCGCACACAGGCCCGCCTGCCAATGCTCATCCTCTTTGACCATGGCACACCCCGCAGCATTACACTCTGGCTTCGCGGCCACACCGTTGTAGAGGCGATGGCAAGAGGGTGGGATAGATTAACCAACGGCGACCTGTTAAAAACCGCGGAAGAAGCCGGATTCGATGTTCTGCTCACGACCGACAAAAACATCCAGCACCAACAAAACCTCAGAGGCCGCCGGATCGCCATCGTCGTGCTGGGCAATCCACAGCGGCCTGCCGTGCACCGGTACATCGATCGCGTTGTGGCTGCGGTGAACGCGGCGACACCCGGCAGTTATGCCGTGGTGGACATACCGTTCGAGTAAGTTCCCGCCGGGTTTCAAGAGAGTATCTTGCGCAACAAGCGCAATCCCCCGCCGCCGCAACGCCAGCCTCCTCATGCCACACTAAGGTCTTGTCGTTTCCCCCAAATCATGCTCACTGACGAACAAATCTCCACGCTCCGCGCGCGCTTCCCAATCCTGCGCGAAAAAACCTACCTCTATAACTGCTCCCAAGGCGCAATCAGCGACGCCGCGGAGTCGGGCATCCGTGCATACACCGAGAGTTGGCGCACCTCCGGCGCCCCTTGGAACGATTGGGTCGAGGCTTATGAATCCATGCGAGCCGAATTCGCCAGCTTCATCAATGCCGATCCCGACGAGATCGCCATCCTCACCAGTGCGTCGGCGGGCATCAACGCCATAGCTAACGGCGTCCAGTTCGACGGGCGCACCAAAGTTGTCATGGGGGAATATGAGTTCCCCACCATGGGCCAGATCTGGCTCGCCCAACAGGCCCGCGGCGCGCAAATCGAATTCCTGGAAGGCGTAAACAACACCATCCCCATCGAAGCCTATGAGCGGTCTATCGACGAACGCACGGCTATCGTGCCGCTCACCCATGTCTCCTTCTTGAACGGCTTCCGCTCCTCTGTCGCCGCCGTCACCCGCCTGGCCCACGATCGCGGCGCGCCCGTCTTCCTCGACGGCTTTCAGGATTGCGGCACGCGTCCCATCGATGTGAAAGCCCTGGACGTCGACTTCTATGTCACCGGCACTCTCAAGTACTTGCTCGGCCCCCCCGGTCTCGCGTTCCTCTACGTCAAACGTTCCGTCATCGACTCGCTCAAGCCCACTCTCACTAGTTGGATGGCCCAGCGCGACGCCTTCGCCTACAACACCACCAAACTCGACCCCGCCGCCGAAGCGCGCCGCTTTGAAGGAGGCTCGCCTCCCATGCCGAGCATCTATGCCGCTCGCCCCGCCCTCGCCTTGCTTGCCGGCATCGGAATGGAAAACGTAGCCGCCCAGATAGCACACCTGACCCGCGCCTTCCAGCAAGGCACTCGCGCCTTGGGTATCGCCTCGAAGACTAATGACTTGAGCGCCGGCCCCTTAGTGGTTCTTCGCTCCACTGATCCCGCGGCCCTGGTCGCCAAACTTACGGAACGCGGAGTCGTGGTTTCCGCCCGCCTGGATGGCGTTCGCTTCTCGTTCCACGTCTACAACAACCTCGCCGATGTCGACGCCGTTCTCGCAGTGCTCGAAGCCAATCTCGACTTACTGGTCCGCGCATGAGCCTTGCCGACCAGCCGCCTGCCTCTGGCCCGCGCCTGAATCACGCCGCCTCCGCCGTCGAAGAAGGCGAGCAGCTTACCCGGGAACTCAGCGCCCCGCAGCTCGCCATGATCGCCATCGGCGGAGCCATCGGTACCGGCCTGTTTCTCGGCAGCGCGCTGGCCGTCCACACCGCGGGCCCCGGCGTGATTGTCACTTATGTAATTGGCGCCGTCATTGCCGTGCTCCTCATGCGCGCTCTTGGCGAAATGGCCGTCGCCCATCCCACCGCCGGTTCCTTCGGTGTCTATGCGGAGCTCTATGTCAATCACTGGGCCGGCTTCACTGTGCGCTTCACTTACTGGGCCGCGCAGTGCGTAGCCATCGGCGGCGAGGCAACTGCCATCGGCATCTATTGCCAATGGTGGTTCCCCCGAACGCCGCTGTGGCTTTGGGTTCTCGTTTTCACCATTGCCCTGCTCTATGCCAACGCCCGCAGCGTCGCCAGCTTCGGCAGTTTCGAGTATTGGTTCGCCATGATCAAGGTGGTCGCCATCGTGCTCTTCATTGTCATCGGCGCGGCCCTCATTCTCGGCTTCAGCCCGCGTCCCGCCATCGGCTTCTCCAATCTCACTGCCTACGGCGGCTTCTTTGCGGCCGGCTGGCGTAATGTCTGGATGGCCATTGTCTTCGTCATCTTCAGCTACATCGGCACCGAGGTCATCGCGGTCACCGCCGGCGAGGCCAAAGATCCCTCGATCGCCTTGCCGCGCGCGGTTAAAGCCATGGCCCTGCGGCTCATCATTTTTTATCTCAGCGCCATCTTCGTGCTCGTCACCATCGTCCCCTGGACCGAAATTCAGCCCGGCGCCGGCGTCACAGCCAGTCCCTTCGTCCGCGTCTTCCAGTTAATCGGCATTCCCGCCGCGGCCCACATCGTCAACTTCGTGGTGATTACCGCCGCCGCCTCCAGCATGAATTGCAATCTGTACTTAGTAAGCCGCATGATGTTCTCGCTCGCGCGCGGCGGCTATGCTCCCTCCGGCTGGGGACGCGTCTCGTCGCGGGGAACCCCCGTAGCCGCTCTCATGGTCTCGGCCGCCGGTCTCGGCCTCGCTATGTTGACCTCGTTTCTCTATCCCCAAAGTGCCTTTGTGTATTTATTCGGCATCTCGCTCTTCGGCGGCCTCTACGCCTGGCTCGTCATCTTCGTCACTCATCTTTTTTTCCGGCGCAGCCGCACTGGCCGCTGGTCGCCAGCCAGGATGCTCGGCTCGGCCTTGGGCGCAGCTTCTATCCTCGCCATTCTGCTCACCACCTGGTGGGTGGAAGGCATGCGTATCACGCTCATCGCCGGTCTGTCATGGCTAGCATTTCTCACCGTCGTCTATCTCTTGATCAACCGGCAACGCCGCGCTCTTTCGCCCGCATCATGATCGTTCGCCCTCACGGAGAGCGCCGAGACGAGTCTCGGCGCGGCAGGCACGAGTGCCCGCGCTACGTCCTTTCGTTAAACTGAATCCCATGCCCTCACCCAGCCTGAGCGAGCTTTGGGAAGAACACACAGCCCACGAATTCTCGACCCGTGACACCGCAGCCACTTTGGCAACCATGGTCGACGACGCCTACGTCAACCACGTGCCCGTGATGACCGGCGGCTATGGAAAAACGGAACTCGCCGCCTTCTATTCCACCGACTTCATTCCGAGAATGCCGCCCGACACCAAACTCGTGCCCGTTTCCCGTACCATCGGCGCCGACCAGTTAGTCGACGAGATCATCTTCTCCTTCACTCACACCGAAGAAATGCCGTGGATGTTACCCGGCGTGGCGCCTACTAACAAGTACGTCGAAATTCCTCTGGTTGTCATCGTTCGCTTTCGCGACGGCAAACTCGCCCACGAACACATCTATTGGGATCAAGCCAGCGTCCTGAAGCAAATTGGACTGATCACCGACTCGTCTCTCCCCGTCTTCGGCATAGAGACCGCCCGGAAAGTCGTCGCCGGAGCCGCCAAGCAATAGCCGATCAGTGTTGTTGTGGCGCGGGCTGCCAAGCCTGCAGAGCCGAGAGTCGTCTCGGCTTTTCTCTCTAGTTCGCCCCCACTTGCGACGCCAGCCCCTGGTAAATATGGTGTTGCCCGGTTTGTGCAATCGCCTGATCGAGAGCCGCGCGCGCCTCGCTGTTACGATGCTGCTTAATCAGAACCAGCACCAGATTGCGCCGTGCTTCGAGCAGGGTTGGATCGAACTGCACCGCCTTGCGGACAATCCGCTCGGCATCCCCGAATTCCCCTTTTCTGGCAAGTGACGCTCCATAATCATTCAGGAAGGCCGAAATCTGGGAGACGTCGCCGCCCAGGGCGACTGCGCGGTCGTAGTAAGTGAAGGCCCCATCGAGGTCCGCGCGCCGCAAGAGAGCCTGGGCCAAAGTCCTGTTGGTGAGCGCGCTCTGTGGTTCTAAGTTATAGGCGGTTTGCGCTTCCGCTACTGCCTCGGCCGGCCGGTTCATCCGGATCAGGAGTAAGGCATAGTTATTGTGATCTCGAGACCGGCGCGGGTCGAGTGAAATTGCCGCTTTGAACTCGGTTTCTGCTTCCGCGAACCGTTCCTGCTTCTCCAGAGTAAGCGCGAGGTTTGACCGCATAGCCTCGCTGTCGCTGATCGCAAGCGTATGGCGAAACAGCGTCTCACTGTCGCGCCAATAGCCGATCTGCCGCACCGTAAGCACAGATAACGCCGCCAGCGCGACAACCGCGCCCCAGGCGAACGGCTTCTTCCACTCTGGCCGGTAGCTCAAGATTTCGCTCACCGACCAGGTGAGGGCGATGACCAAGCCGATCATCGGGATCTCGGTGAAACGGTCGGCGAGCGCTTGCGCGGGATTCGGCAAGAACGTGAGCAGAAACCACAGCCATCCCATCAACAACCAGGGACGGCGGCGCCACTCGTAGACCGTTGCAAAGGTAATGATCGCCAGCAGCAAAACGGAAAGCGCTATTTGAACAGGAGGGATTCGATGCGGATAGGGATACAAGGAACCGAGTGAAACCGGCCAGACGACCATGCCCAGGTAGCGGACGTATCCAATCGCGGCGTTGCTCAAGCGCCCTGCGAAGCCAAGCCCGCCTCGGAAACCGGTGGCCGGGACATTGCCTTGAGCGGCAACCACGGCATGGCTCAAGCGAGTCACGATACCAAAGCCGCTCAGCATGCCGGCCCCTTGCCCGACAACCGTGACAACAAAAACGCCGAGAGCGGCCAAAGCCACGGGAATCTTATCCAGCAACGGAAGCCAGCGATTCGAGGACCAAAACGAAGAGCTTGCGGAGGGTGGCGCCGGCTGCGGCTGAGCGGTTGCAGCTTTGGACGGCGACCGTCGCCTCGAACGCAAGCTCGGTGGCGGCTGGCTTGGGGGCTGGTGAGAATGTGTTGCCACGGCCTCCGCCGGCGACCCCGCGCTACCCACCGTTTGCGGCAATTCCGCGGGAATGCGAATTCTATGAAGCGGCCACCAATCGAGCAGAATGAGGATGACTGGAAGAACCATGGCCGTGGGCTTCGACATCAAGGCCAGGAATGCGCACCCCAGCCAAAGCAGGAAGCGCTTGAGAGAAGGGCTTTCCGCGTAGCGCGTGTAGAGCACAAGAGCAGCCACGACAAAGAACGCGAACAGGACGTCTTTGCGCTCAGCGATCCAGGCGAACGATTCCACGCGCAAGGGATGCAGCGCCCAGAACGCGCTGCCGGCCAACGCAAGATAGGGTCCGGCTCCGAGGCGTCGGAGCAAGAGCGCCAGAAGACCGGCCGTGAGGGCATGCAGCAGGCTGCTGATCAGGTGGTGCGCAGGTAAACTGGTCCCAAACGTGGCGACATCTGCCTCGAAACTGAGCCAGGTCAAGGGCTGCCAGTACGTGCCCTTCACGGAGGTGAAGGCGTACACAATCCCCTGCCATGTCAGCCCCAGGTGCGCCGGCGCGTAGCCACTTAGATAGATCTCATCGTCCCAGTCGACATAGTTGTTTTGGACCACCGGCGCCGAAACCAGCAGAACCAGCAGCGACACGGCAAGAAACGGATGCCGGGTTAGCCAGTTCCCGGAAGGCGTAGCGGGCTTAGCCTCGGGAGCGCGATTGGTTTTTCGACGTGCCAAGAAGTCAAGTCTAGCGAAGAAGCATCGCGTTCTTGACGAACGCCGTACGCCTGCTATCGTGAGTATGAACGATGATGGCCTTGCCGCCGGTCACGCACTACCATGACGATTGCCATCAAAAACAACAATAAAACACCACTCGTAGTGCCTGCGTCCGGTGGCAGGCGAGGGTCAACAGGGATTGGCGATTTACTTCCGAATTGTCGGCGACACCTACCAGGTGATCAAAGTCATCCCGCATCCCGAATAACAGGCGCCCAATAGTCTCCAAGCCGCCGGCCGATCACGGCGTGGGTGCAGGTGCATTCGTGGGATTGATCCGGTATACCCAATGCGCCGGTTGATCGTCACCATCCGTTGCCGGAGCGTCTGCGATTACCGCATCGATCAGACCACGTTTGGGCGAAAGTGAACAGACTGGATCGGTGGCTTCGGCGTCGCCTGTATAGAGAAACGCCTGGCAGCGGCAGCCGCCGAAGTCGCGGGTCTTCCGCTCGCACGAGCGGCACGGTTCCTGCATCCACTCGTCTCCACGAAAACGCTGAAACGCCACCGACTCCTCCCATATCCAGCGCAGCGGCTTCGATTGCACAGAATCAAATTGCAAACCCGGGATCACCCGTGCCGCATGGCATGGCAGCGCCACACCGGCCGGGTCGATGAGAATCAGTCCCTGCCCCCAGCCGCCCATGCATGCTTTCGGATAACGCGCGTAATAATCGGGCAGCACGCAATCGATGCGCATGCGGCCTTTCAGGCGTTCGCGCGCCGCGTCCACGATCGCGATGGTCTGGCGCACCTGCTCGCGCGTCGGCAGCAGGCGGCTGCGATTGGGGAAAGCCCACCCGTAGTATTGAACGTTGGCTATTTCGAGCCTGCCGACTCCGAGCTCTTCCGCAAGCGCGATCATTTCTGGCAGGTGCGCGAGATTGCGGCGATGGACAACGATATTCATCGTAAACGCGACGCGATGTTTCCGAATGCGCCCGGCCAGCTCGAGCTTCGCGGCATGCGCGCGCGTGCCGGCGATCTCATCCGCGTGCGACTGCTCGGAATCCTGGAAGCTGAGCTGAATGTGATCCAGCCCGGCGCTCACCAGCGCCTCCAAGCGAGCCTCGGCGAGCCCGATTCCGGAAGTGATCAGGTTGACGTATAAGCCAGCCGCCCGCCCGGCCTTCACGAGCTGCTCGGTATCGGGCCGCGCCAGCGGTTCGCCGCCGGTCAAGTGCAATTGCAGCACGCCCAACTCCGCGGCTTCGCCGAATACCCGTTGCCATTCGGCGGCGCCGAGCTCCACCGAGCGCGAACGCATCTCGAGCGGGTTCGAGCAATACACGCAGCGCAACGGACAGCGATGGGTTACCTCGGCGATCAAAGCGTGCGGCGTGTACTTCATTCAAAATCCAACGCCCGCCTTTCCATCAAAGACACGAGAAATGTCCGCACTTCACGGCGAATCATTTCCGGATCGGCAGTGCTGAACTCGGCTTGCAGCGCGGTGATTACATCCTCGATCGTGCGCGATCCGTCGCAAAGCTCCAGGATCCGCGGGCCGGGCCCGGTAAGGCGCAGTATGCTCTCGGGCAAAAGAAGCACTGGACCCAGATCCTTCGACTGTGACATCCGGCAGCCCGGGGAAAGGCGCGGAATTCTTGTGGGCGCGGGTTCTGCCATTCGACTTCGTTCTGCTTCCTTCAGTCTAGTTTGGGCCGGCTGATGCTGGCAGAAAAGCGCCCGGAGGAGGCCAGCCCGGCTCGACGTACGCGAAGTAAAGCGCGTCCAATTGCGCCCAAAGAATGTCGCACTTGGCGCGCAGCGCGCCAATCGCCAAATCCTGTTCAGCGCGGGTATGCGCGTTTTGCTTTACCCAGTTGAGGGCGAAGGCCGCATCCTCTGGCGCTTGCGAGAGCCGCGACTCGAAATACCCCAGGCTGGAAGAAAGATAGGGATAGTGGGCCAACATCCGGTCCATGCGCAGGCTGATCAGGCTCTTGGAAAACATCTCGGTGAGCGACGACGCCACGGCCTCCAAAAAGCTGTGCCTGGTAACCAAGGTCAGATATGCGTCCACCGCGTAGCGGACGGCGGGAAGCACGCCGCGCTCGGATATCACAAGATCGCGCGGGACGCCGGTGGCTTCGGCGAGCCTGATCCACTTTTCGATGCCGCCGGGAGTACCCGGTTCACCGTCATGATCGACGAGCCGCTTTCGCCACACGCGCCGAAACTCCGGAGAATCGCTGCGAGCCAGGATCAGAGCGTCTTTGATGGGGATGGTCTTCTGATAGTAGTAGCGGTTGAAGGCCCAGGCCTGGAGCTGGCCGCGCGTCAGCTTTCCTTCGTGCATCAGGCGATGGAACGGGTGCTGGTGGTGATAGCGCTCATCGCCGACGGCACGCAACTGTTGTTCAAGCGCCTCGGCAGTCAGCAGTGTGTTGTCGGGCGTCGCGCCGCCGGCTATCGTCATACCTCAATCTCCATTCCGTCGCGAGCCACTTCCCATCCGGCATCCAGAACCTGCGCGTAGGCTTGACTCGATTCGTCCAAAATCGGGTTGGTATTGTTGATGTGAAAAAAAATCTTGCGTTTACACGTAACGCCGTCGAGCGCCGCCAGCGAGCCCCCGGGGCCGGACAACGGCATGTGCCCCATCTCACGAGCCTTCTTCCCGCCGCCTCGCACGCGGCACAGCTCATCGTCGGTCCAGAACGTCCCGTCAAATAGCAGCACGTCGCACTCATCCAGCCACTCGCGCCACCGGTCTTCCACTTTGGCCGCGCCGGGCAGATACGCCATTTTCCCGCCGGATGTGGATTCGATCAACAGGCCAAGCACGGCCTCGGCCGGCTCGAGCTCAGCAACGCGGCTCGAGGCCACAAAGGCTGGGAAACCGCCCGGCAGCGCAAACGGCCGGAACCGGAGCTGGCCTACCGTGAACTCGACGTCGGGGTGGATTTCCTTCCAAGAGGCCTGGCGAGACACGCGCTCCAGTAACGCAAACAGGCTATTGTCTTCGCGAAGAATTCGCAAGACGGATGGTGTGGCGTAGATATCGAGGGGCTGGAACTCGCGCAAGGAAAGCAGGCCGGCTACAGTGTCCGCCTCCGCAGCCGTAATTACAACAGATTGGATGGGCGAGTCGAGTGAGTCACCCTTAGGCCACAGTTCCGGCGTGCCTTCAATTTGGATGCGAAGGTCAGGGGATGCGTTCAGCAGGCTCCAGAAAACGCCATCCTCGCTGAGCGCCACTTGAGCTTGAGTGCGGGGCTGGCCTGCAAAGGTTCCGGCCCGCATCCGCTGGCACTGCGAACAGGCACAATTCCACTGTGGGAACGCACCCCCGGCGGCTGCGCCCAGAACCTTCACCAACATTCACGTCTGCTTACAGCTTAGAAATCACCGTTGCTGTAGGAGTTGATCTCACAGCTGCAAGAAATCTCTTCGACCTTCGGTGTTTGCCATGTCATGTTGTTCAGGCTCCTGGGAATTAAGAATGAAACTGCAAGTTACCAGTTCGATTGAGACTACCATAGGTTCCAGTGCAGCGCAACCGCCCCGTGCCCACCCCTGGAGTGCCGCGAGGTTCTGGCACCTTTAGGGCGCTTCGGCACCGTCACTACCGCACGCTGTGGATCGGCATGCTGGCTTCGGCGCTGGGCACTTGGATGCAGATCGTCGCCCAAAGCCTGCTGGTGTTGCGGCTCACCGGCAACTCGGCCTTGGCACTGGGCACTGTTTCGCTGGCGCAGGCATCCGCCTTCTTCCTCTTCGCCCCTCTGGGCGGCACGTTCGCGGACAGGCACGATAAGCGGCGCCTTCTGTTTCGCACCCAATCGCTGCTCATGATATCGGCCTTCACGCTCGCGGCACTGACGGCAACTGGCGCAATCCGGTTGTGGATGGTGGTGGCGCTGGCTTTCACTTCCGGCGTTCTGTTGAGTTTCGACCAGCCGGCGCGCGCCGCGCTGCTGCCGCTGCTGGCTCCCAAGGAAGACTTGATGAATTCGATTTCGCTGCAGACGCTCATTTTCAATGCCGGCTCGATCGCGGGTCCGCCGCTCGGTGGCGCCGTGGCGGCGGTGGCGGGTCTGGCGGGCGATTTCGCCTTGAATGGCTTAAGCTACGTCGCGGTAATCATTGCTCTCTTCCTCGTGCCATCGGAGTTAACCGCGCCGCCAGAGAGAAAGCAGGGCCGTTCACGAACCTGGGCTTCCGTGCGGGAAATGCTGGCAGTGATCCGAAAGCAGCCCGCGGTTTCCGCAGCCGTGCTGGTCTACGCCGTCCTGCTATTCGTAGCGCCGTCGCAGGCGCTTCTGGTGCCCCTCTTCGTCGCCAATGTTTTGCATGAAGGCGCGGAGCGTCTCGGCTTTCTTTTCGCTGCGTCGGGTATCGGCACGGTTTCGGGATCTCTGTTGGTGGCCTCGATCGGAGAGTACAGACAGAAAGGGCCGCTACTGGTGTCGGCCAATGCGGTGTGGGTGGTCGCCCTGGCCATTTTCGCGATGAGCCGCAGCTTTGCGCCCTCATTCGCGATGCTGCTGCTGATGGCCGCCGCGCAAAGCGTGTTCAGCACGCTGGTGATCACGCTGATGCAGGGGAGCGTCGAAGCGAAAATGCGCGGCCGGATCATGAGTCTCAACACGCTGCTCATGATGGGAGTGCGGCCGCTGGGCGATTTTCCGGTGAGCGTCGCGGCCTCCTTTTTCGGCATCGCCCATGCGGCGCTGCTCTCGGCTTCGGTGGTGGCAATAGCGGGAGCGCTAGCGTTCCGCCTTAGGCGTCCCAGGCGTGAGAGCCGTTCGTGAGCCGGAGACCGGAACGAAATCAAAACGGGGGAGAGCAAGACTGTGGTTTTCCCGCTCGGAAACCGGCCGATTTGTGAGGTACACTGTGAACATTGCCCGGCGCCCGCGGGCCGAGGACACCACCGCAATGAAACCACGTTTAGTTCTCTTTTCCGGCATTTTGATTCTGGGTTTGTGTATGGCTGCACTGGCGGGCTCGAAAGCGGGCGGAGCCGGGGATGCGGCCAAGGGCAAGGAAACTTTCGAACAGTGCGCCGTGTGCCACAACGTGGACACGATGGACCGCAAGATGGGCCCTTCGCTGAAAGGCCTCTTCAAGCGCGAGAAGCTTTCCAACGGCGATAAGCTGACGGAAGAATCGGTGCGGGCGAAGATCAACACCGGCGGCAACGGGATGCCCTCCTACCAGGACATGCTGTCAGACGACGAGAAGAACGACCTCATTGCCTACCTGAAGACGATCTAACTCGCCGCAGCGGGCCGCGCTTGTCGTCGCAACAAGTCAACTAACTGATTTTAGGGCGATAGCTGTGCACTTGGGCGCGGTTGACGGTCGGCTTCAAAGAACGTTAGAGTAGAGGCGTAGCTCAGCACGCGAGCCACGCCCGCACGTAGCGTCCCCATCGTCTAGCCCGGCCTAGGACACCGCCCTTTCACGGCGATAACAGGGGTTCGAATCCCCTTGGGGACGCCAATTGAGTCAATGACATAGGGCGAGTGGCGTTTGAGCACTCAGAATCCGGTGACGCTATGGTGACGTATTGAGGCCAACCGGGCAGCCCCATCGCTAAATGTACTGCATCATTCTGCCGAAGGTTTATTGCGATAGCATTGTTCGAGGTTGTAACGTCTTTATCAAGAGGGTGCGTAAATGGCGAAGACTCTGCGCTTTCGGTTCCAGCCGGAAAAATTCGTGAACGCTGTCGCTTACCTTGCTCAGGCGTGCCCCAACAGCACGAAGATGACAATCTGCAAGCAGCTGTACTATGCGGACAAAGAGCATCTTGTGAAGTATGGTCGGCCAATCACGGGAGACCAGTATTACCGGCTTCCCCACGGCCCGATTCCGACTCTTGGATTGAACGTGCTCCGGAAGAAAGCGCCAGAGCAGGAAACCGCGCTCCTTGAGAAATATGTGTCCGTCATTGGGGACTCAATTCACCCAAGACAATCTCCGAACCGTAAGGTCTTCTCGCAATCTGACATCGAGGTTTTGGATCTCATCGTCAAGAAGTATGGCAGGATGTCGGCTGCGGCACTCAGGCGAAAATCCCACTCGGAAGCCCCGTGGCGGGAATCCTCCGATGGATGCGCCATAGACTACGCCCTATTCTTCAAAGAGCACCCAGGGTCCGAGGGAGTGAAGGAGTTGGCCGAGGCCGAACAGGAATCGCGGGACGCACTGCGCCCTTATGTCACCGGGTAAGCCAGACCTCTCGCCGTGCTCCGTACTACACATCAAGGACTTCTCTTCCCGAGGCCACTCACCCAAGAACAAATACCTCTTGGTGATTGGGCAATCCAGCGAGTCTGAGGTGCTGGCATTCCTGATATCAAGCCAACTCAGCTACCTGCAACGCGAAAGCCACAAGAACGAGGTCGTCCGACTGCCCGCTAACGCTACCTCATTCCTGCGTTTTGAAAGCATCATTCAGTGCTTCGTATTGGAGCGTCTCGCGATCAGTAACCTGTCTGACGGATTCGCGCGTGGAGGAGTCACCAACGAAGGTAAGCTCCCCGTTCGCTACGCCCACAAGATCAGGGAGGTCGTCAAGGAATCCAGGCTCCTTACACAACTCGAAATCGATCTCGCTCTAAAGGTCCTTCCACCAGAAAAATCAAATTGAGCCAGTACCGGCGCCAGCCGCTAACAGCCTATGCGTGCCCGTCGCCGGCATCACTTCCCCGAACACCGAATCCAGCTTTCCGACAGCTCCAGCCATGTACTGAGGCGAGAGATGTGCGTATCGTTGCGTCATTCGCGGCGTGCGGTGTCCGAGCAGTTGCCCCACGGCGTAAAGGTCCACTCCTTGCATCACAAGCCAGCTCGCCGCGGTGTGCCTGAGCGAGTGGAAGGACGCATCCGCGATCTCATACCGGGCCAAAACCGCGCTTTTCTTCCCGCTCTTCTTCTTGCAAGCAACCAAAAGACAAATCGGAAAAGGTCCGACCGTGGGCGTCCGAAGCGTGGCCGGCTTCCGCCGGGGACCAGCGCACACGGCGAGGCTCCGGCCGCAGACCCCAAGCGCGAGCGGACCCAATGAAAGGTCAGACTAATGAAAGTGCAACGGAGCCGCTGCGGTCCCAGGGTGGGCCGAGCCTGATCCTGGGCTTGGTGTAGAATCCAGACCGGGGGCGCAGGTCGAATGCTCGCACGCCGAATCGCAGTTGCAACCGCTTTTTGTTCTACGCTTCTCTGCGCGGAGGACTTCCGTCTCACGCAGAACGGCATTGGGCCAATAAGCGTTCACACAACGCTCACATTTGAAGGTCAGGGCGAACGACTGTTGGCGGTTGCCGTCAATGATTCGGGCCAGTTAATTTCCCATGTGAGATTCTGCGTCGCGGCCGGATTGGAGGCGTGCCTTTTCGGATTAGAGTGCGCGGAGCCCTGGCAGCCGGGACAGACAGTTAGGTGGAATCTGACCGCTGTTCAACATATACGGGACCTTTCCCATAACGTGAGGATCGTGGCGCTCACCGTAGCGGCGACGCCACAGAAAGAGATGGCCATTCCCGAGGCAAAACCCACGATTGAGGTTAGAGTCCCTCAGGTACCGTCGCCGCAACCCGCCGCCGAGATTCGCACCAATGAAACAACCGGGTGGGCCGAAATCGTCGCGCGCACGCGACCGGCCGTGGTGGTCATCGAAACCAATAAGGGCTTCGGAAGCGGGTTTGTGGTCAGGCCCGACGGCACAATAGTCACCAATCACCACGTGGTCGCTAATGCGTCTGAGATGGCGGTCAAATTCGCTTCAGGCGAGGTTTACAGAAATGTCTACCTTCTGAATTCGGACGCTATTGAAGACCTCGCATTCCTCAAGATTGAGGCGGTTGATCTTCCAACGATACCGATGGGGAACTCCAGTACCGTGCAGGTGGGCGAGGATGTGCTTCTCGTAGGCGCTCCACGAGGATTAGAGCAGACCGTGTCAAATGGCCTAATTAGTGCTATCAGACTCGACGACGGAGTCCGCGTGATTCAAACAACTGCAGCAGCAAGCCCCGGAAGCAGCGGGGGGCCTCTATTAAACCGCGGCGGAGAAGCAATTGGAGTGATGTCTTTCAAGATCGTGAATGGAGAGAATTTGAATTTCACGATACCCATTAACTACGTGCGCGGAAAGCTGGAAACTCTGGCATTCTCGTCGAAACTGCAGGCTTTCGATCCTTTGAAATCTGGTACAGCCAAAGCCGACAAACATTCGGGAGTGTGGGTCGCTGGATACGGCTATCCTTCTGGATCGTTTCAGGCTGTCTTTATGGGGGTGGTAGACTTTCTAAGCTCTAGTGGAGTGACAATCGCTAACTACGGTCCGCAGAAATTCGGGAGCCTAAACGAGACTGGGTTTATGCCCTTGTCCACGCTAATGGATGCCGTCTCAAAGGCCGGGGCTGACAGTTTGCTTTATGTGAAGGTAGAGCAGAAAGGATGGGGCGGCGTGACAACGGTCTACCTGCAGTGCTTTGATTCCGCCGGAAAGCCTTTGTGGGAAGAAAAGGCCACGAGCCCTTGGGCTGACGGATCTGCCGGCGTTTTCCGATCCGGATGGAAGAAAAAGCTATCTCCCCACGTCGGTCAGGCTGGACTGATAATCAAGTAAGCCCAGCAGTTGAGTTATCGCTGAAGAAATGATCCAAGCGTGCGTGCGGGACTGGCGATGGATGATCCCGAATTAGATAAGGGCTTGGGCCGCAGGTCGCAGATTGGGGGCGGCTTGGCCGCATTCATCGGGGTGCTATTACTTCTGTTTACCCCCGCTGTGCCACCGGGTACTCCGGTGGACCCGCATAAGCTGGGGATGATTTTAATCGCGGTCGGGGTTCTGTCGATCGCGGTTGGCACTTGGGCGCGCCGGTATTACCTGGATTAGGCGACGGGTCCGGGGCTTGCGGCCAAAGGCGCAGAGGCAGGGGGCCACCAGCATTCAACGGGTCGCCATGTCGGCAGGCGGCGATGGTGCAGGGTGCACCTGGCGCGCTATCTCGGAGACCTTTCCCGAACGCCTGGACACTTCCAGATCGTAGAAGTTCTGCAAATTGAGCCAAAACTCAGCGTTCGTGTGAAAGTATCGCGCTAGGCGCAAGGCAGTTTCCGCAGTGATCCGGCGGCGCTCATGCGCAATTTCCCCTATGCGCGTCGCTGGTACGTGCAGTTCGAGCGCGAGCTTGTTGACCGTCAAGCCAAGCGGGTTCATGAAATCCTCACGGAGGATTTCACCCGGATGCACGGGCGGCATAAGCGTTTCGGTCTTGTTCATCTTTAACTCGCTCCTTGCTAGTGATAGCCGGCAATTTCCACGTTTTAGCAGTGGCCATCGCGCCAGACAAAGCAGATACGCCACTGATCGATGATTCGAATCGAGTGTTGTCCTTTCCGATCTCCGCGCAGCGCCTCCAATTGATTCCCCGGTGGTGAAGCCATGACGCGCAATTCTGTCGCAGCGTGGAGTTGAAGTAATTTCCGGAGGGCGACTCGCTCGATCCGCCCGAAACGCTTGCTGTGGCGATTTCGAGATTTGACTCCCTTTTCGAGAAGGCTGCCGATTTCCCAACGATGTGTCCGAGTGAGAGCCCCGCCAGCTCTTCAGTCAGTTATTGGACCGCCGGGAGCGTGCTCGGGGCCGCCGGCTGGTTCAAGCAGGTCGGGTGACCAAATCCGCCTGCGCTGATCCCGGTACCGCCGTACATATTCGGCGCGATGTCGAAAACGATGTTGTCGGGACGGGCAGCATCACCGGAGACTCCGTCTACACCAGCCAAATGATCAAGCCCAAGATTGTGCCGGGTGCGCCACGCCTTGTAGTGATCGGTGCAGGAGGTATCGCCGCTGACGCCGAGGGCGCCCAGTATCTGGTGATTCGGTCCGTACAAGGCCAGCCCCCCGCCGAAAACGTTGACGCCTCCAATTTTATTTCCGACCATCGGATCGGCCGGGGTACCGTACAGTAACGACGGTCCGGCGTACGCCACGCCCGTATCCACCGGATTGCTCGTTGCCAAGCCGTACAGGCTGCCGCCGGGCTGCACTGCCGAGTACAGGTTTGCGGTGGATAGGGCCAAACCAGCCGGGTTTCCGGAGCCATTACTGGATGAGGAGGAATCCAAGCTAAAGGCATTCGCGGCGTTGGCTTTTTGAGCGGAGATGACCCGGCTGCCAGGCCATTCCGCGCCACGATTGACTCCCGTGAACGCCACCGCGCAGACGATACCGTCGCGGTCCACGATCGTCGCCCACATCTGCAACTTCAAGCCGCTGGTTTCGGCGGCGGTGGCCGCGATCAGGGCTGCTTTCAACACGGGCTGGCTGGGAAGAGAGCCACATCCGTTGGCCGGGGGAATGCCACCGACAGGGCCATTAACAGCTTGTGCCTTGAGCGTTCCTATCGTGCACATCAAACTCATTACAAAAACCGAGATCGAATATAGCTTTCTGTGTTGCGACATTGAGTTACTCCTTGTTAACGCTTTTGTATCTTGCCCGGAATACAGGCCGGGTTCATGGCATCTGGCGAAGCTATCTGGAGACTTACGTTCTCCCATTCTTGGCTATAAGCGATGAGAAGTATAACAGCATTCACTCATTGCGAGCCCACTTTTTTTTGCGTGCCGATAGACCGGCTCAGGGAGGCGGGAGTCACGGTGACCGCTCCCTTGCGCTTCGCGAACTACGCTCGCGGCTAGGCTGGCGGTTTGGATCGGGTCAAGGGAAGAGTCAACGGCTTTGCTACTTGCCGGACTCGGTGTCGTGCACGAACTGGGCTACGTCGGCTTTGAACTGCTGGAGAACGCTTTCTTTGACATACACCATGTGGCCGGACTCGTAGTATTTGTAAGTGATGTTCTTCTGCAAATTCTGTGGGATGGGCAGATGATGCATTTCGTAGATGCCTTCGAAATAGGGCGTGGCCAGGTCGAAATATCCGCCCGAGAGCATTACGCGCATTTTGGGGTTTGACTTCATGGCGTAGGCCAGATCGGGCATGGTGTTGGTCGACGAACCAAAGCCCTGGTTATCGGATGATCCGCCCGCTGCCTGATGCCGGAAGTCCCACAAATTTCCGATTTCTTCGTAGGCGCTGGGTTTGTAAGTCTCATCCTTCCCATATTTGAGTTCCGCCCGCAAGTAATGATTGATCGCCGTCGTGTAAGCGGCGGAGATGGCGTTGGCCTGCGGGTCATACTCGGCTGATTCGGAGAGGCGATCCATGTCGGGGCCGCGGTAACGCGTGTCGATGCGCCCGGTGGTGAGGCCCTCCGGATCCTGCAGCATCTTCGAGAACTCGCCGCCTTCGACCCGCAGATTCGCCTTCAGAATGTAGTCGACCGGCAATCCGGTGTACTGATGCAATTTGTCCGCTATCGCGCGCTGCCGTGCCGCCGGCAGGAGCGAGCCCTCGAGAAGGGCAGTGGAATATTCCCCGAGCGCGAAGGTCTCCACTTCGCGCAGAAACGGCTCCAGCGCCGCCGGCTGCGCGGGCAGCTTGTGATGATAGTAAGCCGTTGCCGCATAGGTCGGCAATGCGAGGGCGTAAGGTTGGTCGACTCCAGGGTTCCAGCGCGGTCCGTCGACCGAGTTATCGAAGCTCAGGATCGCCGAAAGGAGAATAACGCCATTCAGATCGACGTTGTGCAGCATTGCGCTTAGAACCGCAGAGCGCGGGGTTCCATAGGACTCGCCGAAGATGTATTTCGGGGAGTTCCAACGGTCGTACTTAGTGAGGAAGCGGCGGATGAAGCGTTCAAACGCATGGGCGTCCTGGTCGACACCCCAGAAGGCCTTTTCTTTGTCCTTGCCCTGAATGCGGCTGAACCCCGCTCCGGGCATATCGATAAAAACGAGGTCGGCGACATCGAGAAGGCTGTACTGGTTATCAACAATCGTGTATGGCGCGGCGGTCTTGTGTTCGGCATCGGGCGTGACCACGCGGCGCGGACCGAACGATCCCATGTGGAGCCACATCGAGGATGAGCCCGGGCCTCCGTTATAGATGAACATCAGCGGCCGCGCGGCGTCGCCGGCGCCCTTGCGGAAGTAGGCCGTGTAGAACATGCGAGCCCGGGCGGGAGCATCTTCAGGCTTTGCCGGGTCGGGCGGGTTGATAACTACGTCGGGCAGCAACTGTCCATCGGCTCCGAGCATGGCATCGTAGGCGTCAGTGGAGCCGACCGTGATGGTTCCCGCAAATGCGCGGTAATCGATTTTCTGGCCGGCAACGGTAACGGTATTTTCTGTGATCGAATCAGGCGCCGATGGCGGGATTCGGGTCGCTACGTCCACCGGCTTGCCTTCGACGATCACTTTCTCAGTCTTGTTCTCAGTTCTGGCCGGTTCTGGCTTGTCGACCTGTTGCGCGGGAGCGGCAAGAACAGTCATTCCAAGAGCAAAAAGAATAGTCAAAGTCTTTGCGGCCTGCATTCTTGCAGTCCTCCTCGGATAGGGAATTAAGGTCGAAGTATAACAGCGAGGTCTACGAAATGCTCAGCTCGTATTCCTCACGCGCACGAGGCTGGAGCCGGCCGGAGGGGGCCAAAGACGTGCCGCAAGGACTGCGGAGCCCACAGCCTGAAGGCTGTGCCACACCTCGAACACCACAGCCTGAAGGCTGTGCCACACGTCGAGAGAGAGGTGCGCCACGAACACCACAGCCTGAAGGCTGTGCCACGTCAATTTTCTTCGGCGTTTTCTTCGTCGTAGATGAATTCGAAGCCGGCTACGGCGTGGCCGTCGGCGTTTTGCTTTTCCTGGTTCGCCATCTTCAGCCAGGTGTCTCGACTCAGGGTCTGCGACGCGCGGGCATTCGGCTCGGCGGCGCGGCGTTCACTTTCCTGGTCCCACCAATATTCTTTGGGAATGCCGTTCTCGAAGACGTATCTGCGGAAGACGCTCTCGAACGGGAATTTATATTCCTTGCTTTGCAGTTCGGCGCGGACCAGTTTGTTGGTCGGGTTGAATGCGGTGACGGTGCCCTCGGGAGTTTTTCGAACGCGAATGTTCTGGATGAGGGTGGGGACATTGAAGCCACGAGTGACTTGGTTGTACTCGGCCTGATCTTGCTTTTCGACTTGCGCGGTGGCGATGGCTTGCCCGGCTTCTACCTCGCGGGTGTCGCGAGCTACGGCAAGTAAGTGACGCTCCTGCTGGAGGGTGACACGTTCGCGGTCAAGCGCGAGGCGGGTTTCGAAGTTGTGCTGGCGCGTGTCGCGGTTGGATTCGGAGAGCTCGGCGTGGCGGAGGTGTTCTAGATTGCGGAGGGCGCGTTGGAAACCCCGTTCGGCGGTGGTGCGGTAGCGCTCCATGCGGGTGAGGGAGTCGAAGGCGGAGTCGGTCCAGAGGGCGGGGTCGGGTTGGGCTTCGTAGAGGGCGTGCTCGACGGAGTTGGAGGCGCGGATGCGGCGCCAGAGGAACCATTGGGCGTGGGCGAAGTCCTCGACCAGGGAGCGGGCGGTGGTGGTGACGGGGGAGTATTCGGCGAGGAGGCCGGAGAGGAGGTTGGTGAAGTCGGCTTGTTGCTCGCCGGCGACGATGAGTTTTTGGGCAGTGCCGCCGTGGGTGGTGGCGTTGTCGGAGGAGCGGGATTTGCCGGCTGTGGAGGTAGGGCCTGTTTGGGAATGCATACAAAGCCTCGATTCGATGAGTATGTCTTGGGAGGGCGAGCGTCGGGCCGCGGTTGGTGAGGGTAAGTGATGGAACGGGAAGGGGGAAATAAAGTTCGTGGGGTTGGTGAATGGCAGGCAGAAGTCAGAAGTGAAAAATCAGGAAGGCAGAGGAGGAGGCGAAGAAAGGGCGTTTTTTGCGAAACGAATCGCGTTAGCAGTGGCTGGCTGGAGTCGAAATAGGTTAAACGAGCAACCTGTACTTCACCAAATCGTCTGAACGGCTTTTGAGCGCCGGATCTCGCGGTCGGCGGAGAGCAAGGGCAGTCCTTCGACCAGCGCGGTCGCCGCGATGATGCGATCTGCCGGATCTTTGGGATAGGCCGTTGGAAGGGTCATGGCGCGAGCACAGGCGCGGCCGGTGATTGGCAGAACAACGAAGCGGGACTCGACCTCCTCGAGGAAGGATTCGATGCTGACATTGAGGCGGATGCGGCCTCTACTCGCGAGCGTCGCTAGCTCCAGCAAGGTGATATCGGAGATCGCCAGGCCGTCCGCGTTCTGGCGCGCGTCATCGATCGCAATCCTTGCTTTCTTTGAGATCTGATTTTGGTCAAACGCCAGCCAGACCACGACGTGCGTATCGGCGAGAATCACTTGGAAGCGCCGAGGCCGATCGGGCGTTGTGCGAGATCAAGAAGTTCGCCCCATTCCTTCGGGGAAAGCGCCGGCGAAACGACGTCTCCGCCGATGGAGCCCTTGCCTGCGAAGAAATTGTAGATATCGTCCGCATCGCTGTTGACCGGGACGAGCTTCGCCACCGGCTTGCCATGCTTGGTGATTACGACGGTCTCGTGTTTGGCCTGAACCCGATCCATGACCGCGAGACAGTTTGTCTTGAAAGAACCTGCCGCCATTTTCTGCATATTGAATCCGAAGTACTATGGTCACAATACCATGGTCATGCTTGGCTGTCAAGACCCTCGCGCTCCGCGAACAACGGGGAGCGTCCCTGCCGGCAGTGTATTGGACGGGCTCGAGCGGCGTGCCGGCAATGTGCTATCACTGGCTTGGAATGCGCGAATCGGCGCCACGCTGGTCTTAGATTATGCGAGAGCAGGTAAACGAACTCCAAAACCTCGAAGACCGGCTGCGCGCCGGCGGCGGCGCGGCGAAGATTGAGAAGCAGCATAGGGACGGCAAGCTGACGGCGCGGGAGCGGATTGAACATCTTGTTGACCGGGGCACTGGGTTTGTCGAAGTCGGGCTGCTGATTGCCTACGACCTTCATGACGGCCAGGCGCCGGGGGCCGGGGTGGTCACCGGCATCGCAAAGATTGAAGGCCGCCCATGTGTGATTGTCGCCAATGACGCCACGGTGAAGGCTGGGGCTTGGTGGCCGGAGACGATTACCAAGATTCTGCGGGCGCAGGAAATTGCGATGCGGAATCGCGTTCCGATTGTCTATCTGGTGGATTCGGCGGGCGTGAATCTGCCACTGCAGGACGGCATCTTTCCCGGGCAGTATGGCGCGGCGCGTATCTTCTATTACAACTCGCTGATGCGACGCCGGCTGAGGATTCCGCAGTTTGCGGCAGTGATGGGTCCGTGCATCGCGGGCGGGGCGTATCTGCCGGCATTGAGCGACACGATCATCATGGTGGAGCGGGTGAGTTTCATGGGGCTGGGCGGCCCGAACCTGGTGAAAGGCGCGGTGGGGCAGGTGACGGATGCGGAGACGCTGGGTGGTGCGGCGATGCATACGGAGCGTTCGGGTGTGGCGCACTATCGCGCGAAAGACGATGCCGGGTGCCTTGAAATGATTCGCGAGCAGTTCCGGCTGCTGGCTCCGCCGGAAGCTTCACCTGAGGGAGAAGCGCCAGCGGCTTCGGCGGAGGGTTTATATGATGTGCTGCCCGCCGACCACCGGCTGCCGTATCGCGTCGAGGATGTCCTGGACCGGCTGCTGGACGCAGGCGATGCGATCGAGTTCCAGCCTGACTACGCGCCGGAGATGCTGTGCCAGACGGCGCGGCTCAACGGGCGAGTGGTGGGCGTGATCGCTAACCGGCGCGGATTCCTGAAGACAAAGGGAGGACCGCGCGTGGGCGGCATCGTGTATGCCGAATCGGCGCGCAAGGTGGCGTATTTTGTGGAACACGCGGAGCGGCGTGGTGTGCCGCTGCTGTATCTGCAAGACGTTTCGGGATTCATGGTGGGCGTGGAGGCGGAGGCGGAGGGAATCATACGCGCGGGAGCGGAGATGGTGGAGAGCATGGCGTGCGCCAGGATTCCTAAGATCGTGCTGACAGTGAACCATGCGAGCGGCGCGGGCTACTATGCGATGGCAGGACAGGGGTTCGATCCGAACTTCACGTTTGGCTGGCCGACGGCGCGCATCGGCGTGATGGAAGGCGAATCAGCGGTACAGGCGATCTATGGCCCGGAGTTGGCGAAGCTGAAAGCGGCCGGCCACGATGCGCCTCCGGAGTTGGCCCAGAAGATTGCCCAGACGCGCGCGGATTATGATCGCTGGCTGGATGCGAAATATGCCGCGGCGCGCGGGCATGTGGACGCGCTGATTGACCCGCTTGCCACGCGCCGGGTGCTGAAGCTGGCTTTCGACGTGGCTTGCGCGTCGCCTGAGGCCGATCATTTGCCGGTTGCGTTTTTCGGGAGTGGGGAACGAAATTCGAAGAACGCAGGCGAAACCGCCTGCGCCACCACGGCAGAGCAACCGGCGAAGGAGCAGCCGCTCTCGTGATTCGCATCGCCAATGGCCAGGGATTCTGGGGAGATTGGCTCGAGGCGCCGGTGAACCTCGTTCACGGCGGCCCGCTTGATTATCTGACGCTCGACTATCTGGCCGAGGTCACGATGTCGATTCTGCAAAAGCAGCGGAAGCAGGATCCGAAGCTGGGTTATGCGCGCGATTTTCCTCCGTTAGTGGGACGCATTGCGCGCGACATTCGCGAACGGCATGTACGTGTGATTGCGAATGCGGGCGGTGTGAATCCGATGGAGTGCGCGCGCGAAGTGGTGCGGGTTGCGCAGGGGTTGAAAGTGGCAGTGGTCCAGGGCGACGACTTGCTCGACCGAATTGACGCGCTGATTCGCTCGGGTTATGAGCTCAAGAATTTGGATACGGGCGCGCCGATTACGGCTATTCGCGACCGCATTCAGAGCGCGAACGCTTACCTGGGCGCATTTCCTATTGCTGAGGCGCTGGCAACCGGCGCGGACGTGGTGGTGACGGGGCGTTGCGCTGATGCCGCTTTAGCGCTGGGGCCCATGATCGCGGAGTTTGGCTGGAAAACGGAGGATTGGGGTCTGCTCGCCGCGGGGGTGGCGGCCGGGCACGTGATCGAATGCGGCGCGCAAGCCACCGGCGGGAACTGCCAGTTCGATTGGCAAACCACTCCCGATTTTGCGCACATCGGATTTCCGCTGATTGAGGCGCATGCGGACGGCCGGATGGTGATCAGCAAGCAAGCGGGCACCGGCGGGCGAGTGACGGAAGCGACGGTGATGGAGCAATTGGTGTACGAGATTGGCGACCCCGGCGCTTACATTACGCCGGATGTGATCGCGGACTTCACGACCATTCAGCTTGCGGGCGATGGCGAGAACCGGATCGCCTTGACAGGCGTGGCAGGAGCGCGGAGGCCGGAGATGCTGAAAGCGTCGGTCTCGTATCACTATGGTTGGAAGTGCATTGGGAGCCTGGTTTATTCCGCGCCGGACGCCAAGGCGAAAGCGGAAACGGCGGACCGCATGGTGCGCGAGCGGCTGGCGGATCTCGGGCTGACGTTCGAGAAGATCCACACTGAGTTTTTCGGTATCAACGCGTGCCATGCGCATTTGGCTCCGCACATCGACGAGCCGGCCGAAGTGCAAGTGCGGATCGGCGCGCGGGATGGGGACAAGAGGAAGCTGGAGCGCTTCAGCCGGGAAATGATTCCGCTGGTGCTGAACGGTCCGCCGACGGCGACGGGGTATGGGGAAGGGCGGCCGGCGGTGAGGGAAGTAGTCGCGTATTGGCCGACGCTGGTTCCACGCAGCGGGGTGGAGGCGACGATCGAGGTGATTGGATGAAGATCCGGCTGAGCCGGCTGGCGCACGCGCGCAGCGGCGACAAGGGCGACATTTCGAATATCGGCCTGATTGCCACGCGGCCGGGTTATTACGGAATTCTGCTGCGCGAGGTGACGGCGGGGCGCGTGAAGGAGCACTTCGGCTCGCTGGTGGAGGGCAGTGTGAGGCGATACGAGCTTCCGAATCTGGGCGCTTTGAATTTCGTGATGGAGCAGGCCCTCGATGGCGGCGGGACTATCTCCCTGCGCACCGATGCCCAAGGCAAGACGCATGGCGCGGCATTGCTGACAATGGAAATCGAGGTAGAGCCCGATGAGCTTGTTGATTGAGCGCAAAGAACGCCTGCTGCACATCACGTTGAACCGTCCCGAAAAGCGGAACGCGCTTACGGCGGCACTGTGCGAGGCGCTGGTGGCGGCGATCGACGAGGCGCAGCTTGATGCACGGGTTGGCGCGATTCTGCTGGATGCGGCAGGCAAGGTGTTTTGCGCGGGCATGGATTTGGAAGAAGCTGCGTCGCAACCGGCGGATCATAGTCTGGAGATTCATGAGCGGCTGTTTAGCCTGGGACGCGAATCCGTGAAGCCGATTGTGGTTTCGGTGAACGGCGCTGCGCTGGGAGGCGGCACGGGATTGGCGGCGCAGGGGCACGTGGTGATGGCGGCGCAGGGCGTGCTGTTTGGCCTCACGGAAATACGGGTGGGCCTGTGGCCGTTCTTGATTTACCGGGCGATCGAAGAGGCGTTGGGGCCGCGACGCACGCTGGAACTTTCACTCACCGGACGGGTTTTCTCGGCGGCGGACGCGCTGACATGGGGCTTGGTGCATGAGGTTACCTTGCCATTCGAATTGGAGGATCGGGCGGGCGCGGTGGCGCGAGCGCTCTCGCGATCGAGCCCGGTGGCTGTGAAGAATGGGATGGAATATGTGCGGCGGAGCGCGGGCATGGACTGGGCGGAGAGAGGCGCGGTAGCGGCGGTGTATCGGACCAGGGTGATGGAGGGCGGGGATTTCCAGGAAGGCGTCGCGGCGTTTCGGGAGCAGCGGGATCCGCGGTGGCCGAGTTTGGGGTCGGAAGAGTAGCGGTGGTGACGGGCCCCACAAAGGGTATAGGCGACCAGACGGAAGCGACGAGACGAGGCTCGGCGCGGCAGGCACGAGTGCTTCCGGCATATCTGGGTGGGCGCTTCGCGTTGGGGTTCGCGGTTGGGTGGTGGGTCACTTCAGCGGGTGCGCAGACACCGCCTACTTTCTATCGCGATGTGCTGCCGGTGCTCGAGGAGCGTTGCCAGGCGTGCCATCGGAGGGGCGAAATTGCTCCGATGCCGCTCACGAGCTACGCAGAGGCTCGGCCGTGGGCGCGGGCGATTCGCGAACAGGTGATGAAGCGCGCCATGCCGCCTTGGTTTGGCGAGTCGACTGTCTTGCGGTTTTCGAGCGATCCCCGGCTGACTGAAGCTCAAATTCGGACGCTGGCCGCGTGGGCTGAAGCGGGCGCGCCGGCGGGCGATCCACGTGACGCTCCGGCGCCACGGCATTGGGCGGAGGGCTGGAATATCGATCCGCCCGATGTTGTTTTTCAGATGACCAAAGGCGTGGATCTGCCGGCAACGGGCGATGTGGATTACACCTACGTCATCGTGCCCACCGGTTTTCGCGAGGACCGCTGGATCAGCCAGGCCGAGATTCGACCTTCCGATCGGCGCGTGGTGCATCACGCTGTCGTCTACATTCGAGAGCCGGGTTCGGATTGGCTGCGAAGCGCGCCGGTGGGCGTGCCCTTTACCGCGCGCACGTTGAAAGACGCGAAGGGCCAGGCGGATGCGAAGTGGACCGATAGCGATTTGTTGCTGGTCTACGCGCCAGGAAGCTTGCCGGACCGCTGGCCGGAAGGCATGGCGAAGCTGGTGAAGGCGGGCAGCGATCTGGTTTTTCAGATGCACTACACAACGCGCGGTGTCGCGGTTCATGACCGGACAAGCATTGGCCTGGTGTTTGCCAAGCACGCTCCAGTGAAGCGCGTGCTGAGTTTGCAGCTGACCAATGACCATTTCCTGATTCCGCCTGGTGTGGCGAGTTATACGGCGCACGTTTTCGGGACGATGCCGGGCGACGCGCTGCTCCTCAATTTGTTTCCGCATCTGCACTTCCGCGGGAAAACGTTTACTTATCTGGCGACGCTGCCGGGCGGCAAGCCACAGGTGTTGCTGAAAGTGAATTGGAGTTTTGAATGGCAGATGAGTTATCGATTGGCTGATCCGTTATTCCTTCCGGCGGGTACGCGGCTGGAGGCGATTGCGGAATGGGATAACTCGCGAAATAATCCGCACAACCCCGATCCGGAGGCGGCGGTTAGCTGGGGCGAACAGACCTGGCAGGAGATGATGGTGGGGTTTTTCGATATTGCGGTAGATCCTTCACTGGATAAGAAGGCGTTTTTTGGGCAGCGCAAGGGGCAGTGAGGAGGCGAAGCACAGTCAATCGCGCCGGAAAACGGGTTAACCTAAGGAGAAGAGCATGAATCTCACCATTGAAATTCCCGACGAGCTGGCCCGCGACTTAGCTGCGGCTGGAGGCGATTTGTCGCGGCGGGCATTGGAAGGATTCGCGCTGGAAGAATACAAGAGCGGGCGTCTTGCGAAGCGCGCGTTGCGCCGTATGCTCGGCTTTTCAACCCGTGGCCAACTCGACGGATTCCTCAAGGCCCATGCGGTGGTGGAAGACTTGCCGACGATGGCCGATCTCGAGCAGGAGCGCCAGGACCTACGTAGCCTTGGACTCTGATTCCGGTGCGCATCGTTATCGCCGATACCGGACCCATTCATTACCTTTTGCTAGTCGGGCACGTTGACGTTCTCCCAGCATTGTTCGAGAAGGTGGTGATCCCATCCGAGGTGTACGCTGAACTGGCCCGGCCGGAAGCGCCGGAGACCGTCCACAATTGGATACAGGCGGCGCCTGTGTGGTTGGAAGTTCGGACACAACCAAGCGGCCCCTTCGAGGACGAGTCACTGGAGAGCCTCGACGATGGGGAGAAAGGCGCGCTGGCGTTGGCGACTTCGCTTGCAGCCGATTTGGTGATCATGGATGATCGCATGGGGGTGAGGGTCGCACGCGACAAAGGGTTTCGCGTAATCGGCACGCTTAGGGTGCTCCAATTGGGTGCGCGCCGAGGCCTTCTTGACCTGGCTGATGCATTCGAGCGAATCAAGCGGACAAATTTCCGCTATCGCCAGGACATTATGAGCGAGCTCCTGAGTGAACAGGCGGCCGATGAACGCGGATAAAGTTTGTTTTTCAATCAGCGTTAATCGGCGTTTATCAGCGGCCAATGCATGTTTCGCTCCCTCACCAACTGGTCAGTCTCGAAGTGACTGTCCCTGCGTACCGCTTTCTTCGACCCGGCAGATTGCTGAAAGGGCATCGAGGTCGACGTTGCCGCCGGAGATGATGGCTCCCACTCGAGCGAAGTTGCCTGGCAGTTTGGCTTGGAACAGGGCCGCTGGGGCGACAGCGCCGCTCGGCTCCACAACGATCTTCATTCTGGTCAGGAGGAAGCGCATGACTTGCCGGATCTCGTCGTCGGAAACGAGGAGGATGTCTTCGACCAGTTTGTGAACGATTGGGAAGGTTACCGCGCCGGGCTTGGGAGTGCGGAGGCCGTCGGCAATGGTATCGGGTGGGGGGACTTCGATTCGCTCGCCGGCGCGGTGGGAAAGGTAGAAGTCGTTTCCGGCCGCTGGCTCGACGCCGAATACTTTGAGGCGCGGATGCATCTCTTTGGCCGCAATGAGCGCGCCCGAAATCAGACCGCCGCCGCCGACGCAGACCACCAGCGCATCCAGCCTTTCTACATCGGCAAGTAACTCGAGGGTTGTGGTGCCTTGTCCGGCAACGATCATCGGGTGGTCAAAGGGGGGCACCAGCACGGCGCCGCTTTCCTCGGCGACTCGCTTGCCAATGGCTTCGCGGTCTTCGGTTTGCCGATTGTAGAGAATCACGCGAGCGCCATGGGCACGCGTGGCCGCGAGCTTTGATTTCGGGGCGTCGGAAGGCATCACAATCGTGGCGGGCGCACTGATAGATTCGGCTGCGATGGCGACGGCCTGGGCGTGATTGCCCGACGAGAATGCCACAACGCCGCGCTTTCGTTCAGCTTCATTCAGCGACAGGATGAGGTTCGCTGCGCCGCGGATCTTGAACGAGCCGCCGCGCTGGAAGTTTTCGCACTTGAAGAACACTTCGCGGCCGCAGGCATTGTCAAACAGGCGCGACGTCATTACGGGAGTGCGATGCGCCAGGGGCGAAATCCTGCCGGCGGCTTCTTGTATGTGCGCAAAGGTAATCGCGGAATCGGGAGCAGGGGTGCTGCGCATGTTTTAGTACCCGGCTCGCTTGTCGACTACATATTCGAGCGGCTTGCCTTCGGCGAACAGGTGGAAATTATTGACAAAGCGCTGTGCGGCCATCTCGAGCCAATCGGGATGGACGGTGCGGTCGGCCGAGTGCGGGGAAATCAGGACGTTCTCCATGGCCCAGAGGGGCGACTCTTTGGGCAGGGGCTCGGTTTCGAAGACATCGAGGGCGGCGCCGGCGATCCAACCTTCCTGGAGGGCCCGAACCAACTGGGGCTCATCGACCAGCGTCCCGCGGCCGATGTTGACCAGGATTGCGGTGGGCTTCATGGCGCGAAGCTGGGGCTCGGAGATCATGTGGAAGGTTTCCGGTGTCGCGGGCGCGGCCAGCACCACTACGTCGCTTTCGGCAAGCATGCTTTTCAGGTCGGCGGGAGCGTAAGCCTTGTCGATTAATGGATCATTGGCGGCCAGTTCCGGGCGGCGCCGCACGGCGTTGATGCGCATTCCTATGCCTTTCGCCAGAAGAGCGCATTCGCGGCCAATCTCGCCATAGCCGACGATTCCCATGCTGCGCCCGGCGATGTTTTCGACCTGGAGGATTTTCCACTCGACCTGGCGCTGGTGCTCAATCATAAGCCGCACCCGCCGCGAGAAATAGAGGGCGCCGAGGGTGGCGAACTCGGCAAGCGCGCGCTTGAAGACGCCGCGGGCGTTGGTGACGGGCACCGGACTCTCGATTAATTCCGGGAAGAGCAAGTGTTCGACGCCGGCCGATAGCGAATGCACCCAGCGCAGGCTCTTGAGCTTGGGCCAGAACTCGCGGAGGGAGACCGGCTTGTTCTTGACCCAGGCGAGCATGATCACCTCAGCATCCGGGAGGTGGGGTTCGAGGGCTTCAGGTGTGTCTCCGACAAACAGATCGGCCTGGTCGCGAATGGCGTCCAGAACGGGGAGGAAGTAGGCGTCAGGCTGACAAATGGCAACGGTTTTCAGCTTTTTCATGGAGAGGATTGGGCGCGGTCTGCGCCGGATCGCTTGGCCGGCTGCGGGCGCTTGTACTACTTTAGCGGCAGCGGGGTGGAAGTTCGGGAGGGGCGAGGCACAAGAGGAAGCGCCGAGACGAGTCTCGGCGCTGCAGGCACGAGTGCCCGCGCCACGGCGGGGAAGGTCGCGGGCCTAACATTCCTTTACAGTGCGTTCGTACCTGGAGGCGTGGGGCGAAACGTTTCTTTACACGGGAGGGTCTGGGGTGCATGGGATGACGGGGCGAAGGGGGACAGACCGCACCATCGCAAGCCAAGTCACAAAAGGCAGGAAGGCTGGTGTTCATTGCGATGGAGGAGTCAGTCCCCATCGCGCAGTGCTGGAAAAACGATGCCTGTTGGTATCCTGATCTTTTCGTTGAAGATAGATTTCGGGCTTTGCGCGCCAACGCGCGTTTCTGCCCGAGTGAGGCCAGATCGCATCGAGCGAGATGGTGGGAAAAAAAAGTGAAGAGAGGCCCAGTGAGTTTATCCTCGCCCAGCGTTCTGATGCTTGCCGCGTTTGTGTCCCTACTGGCAGCGCCGGTTAGCGCCCAGCAGACACCGCCCGTCACGCCCCCCCCGAATCCACCTCAAACTGCCACGCCGCCTGCAAATGCGCCGCCAGCGGCCAATCCGCAAAACCAACCGGCCGCCACTGCGGCGCCGAAGACCCCGGAACCGGGCATTCAAGATCTCGATCGCTTTTTCTCGATCGAAGCCACCTATTCGTACGTGCAAGGACAACCCGTCCTTACGGGCGGAGCGGCGTTCTCAGGGGGGGATGCATCGGTTCTCGACTACACGGGCAGGAACACGGCTTCGTACAGCGCTTCGATGATCATACCGATGCCTGCCCGGGCGGATCTTCGGTTATCATACTGGCACTTCCTAGGGAGCGGTGCGCAAACGCTGGACGTGGGGAAGCTCTACCTGGTCGGGGCGACTTACTTCGGAGTGCCGTATGCGCAGGGCACTTATCTGGCCCCCAGCTACAGCTTTCAACAAGGCGAAATCTCGTACGAGTACCTCTCGCTGCCGTGGCCGGCCGCCGAGCGCAAGTTCCGGCTTTACACGCTGTTTAACATCGATTACTTCAACGTCTCTACGGTGATCAACGGTCCGTACCTTTCCACGGTCTCCTCGACCGGGAATGAGGTGACAACCATTGCGACGGGGAGCAAGGATATCATTTTCCCCTCGTTCGGTCTGAAGATCGAGTATCCGCTGGCGAAGAGCGTGCGTGTGGAAGCGAGTATTGCCGCCTTTGGCTTCCCCGGACATGCCGCTTTCTGGGAGGCCGACGCCAACGCCTCGATACACATCACCGGCAAGCTCGAGTTCGTGCTGGGCGGCCGCTCGCTTTATTACAAGACCTCGCCTCAGAGCGACGAATACTTTCATCAAACGGTCATTGCCCCCTACGCCGGGCTTCGGTATTATCTGCCTAATTTGCACTAGAGCCGGAGAGAATAAAGACCATGCCGTACCTGCTGAAAACCGAGCCAGGCTCGTATTCGTTTGCGGATCTCGAGCGAGACGGCGAAACGCTTTGGGACGGCGTCACCAATCCGGCGGCGGTGAAGAATCTGCGATCGATGAAGGCGGGCGAGAAACTTGTGATTTATCACACCGGCGAAGAACGGAGCGCTGTGGGCTCGGCGGTGGTTTCGAAGGTGGATATCAGCGATCCGAAAGTTCCGCGGATACACATCAAAGCGGTGAAGGCGTTTGCGACGCCTCGAACACTGGCGGAAATCAAGGCGAATGCGGGGTTTGCCGACTCGCCGCTGGTTCGGCAAGGGCGGCTTTCGGTTGTGCCACTTACGGGCGAGCAGTATGCATGGTTGGGGGGCAAGGGGAGTTAGAGGTTGAAGAGCGCCGGGACGAATCACTTTGGTTTTTGGCGCAAAGCGCCGGCGCGGCAGGCACGAACGCCCAATGTCACTTAGTTATCCCACTGCTGGGCATGCGATCCGTTGTGGGGCGGACCCCCTGGTCCGCGGCCGACGCCCTCGTCGGCCTTTTCACACGTCCACGCGCCTGATCCCATTGGCGAAGAGCGGGTCCGGGGGACCCGCGCGGACCAGGGGGTCGGCCCCACAATTAAGCCAGAATTCGCGACTCCACGAAAACTAAGTGACATTGGGCACGAGTGCCCGCTCCACTTCCGGCTCTCTGGGTTCTGCTCCGATGCGGAGATTCACGGGCGAAAGGGGAAAACCCATTGCCGGGGTTGCGCGTCTATACTTATAGAGACGCCCCTGGCCGGGCGCGCCGGTTGTTCTACCAGGGGACTGGCCGGGCAGGCGAAGTACAGAGTGTTCGGTTGGAGGGTTCCATTTTGTCGTCACAGCGTCGATCGATATTCATGATTCTGTCGTTCCTCGCCGCCTCGGCGATCATCGGCGGATTGACGGGCAGCGGAAGCGGCACGGTAAAGGCCGCGTCGAAGGCCAATAGCGATGAGGCGCTGACGGCGAGCATCAACTCGTTCACGAAGATTTATTCGGTGGTTGACGATAACTTCGCTGAAAGAGTGGATCCCGGCAAGGGCATTTATAAAGGCGCTATCCCAGGCATGCTGCGGACGCTGGACCCGCACTCGAATTTCTTCGACCCGAAGGAATTTGCGGGGCTGAAGGAAGAGCAGCACGGCAAATACTACGGCGTCGGGATGCAGATCGGGCAGCAGCCGCGCACGGGCAAGGTGATGGTGATTGCGCCATTTGGCGGGACACCGGCGTACAAGGCTGGGCTGAGGCCGGGCGATGTGCTGCTGGAAGTAAACGATAAGCGAGTGGACAACCTGACCGTATCGGACGTGGCGGACCTGCTGAGGGGACCGAAGGGCACGAAGGTACAGATAGTGGCGAGCCGCGAGGGCATGGCGAAGCCGATGACCTTTAATGTGGTGCGCGACGAGATCCCGCGCAATAGCGTTGATCAGGCGTTTTTCCTGAAGCCCGGTATCGCTTACCTGCGGGTGCTGCAATTCACCGAGACCACCAGCGAGGAAATGGAGAACCAACTGAAGGGCTTGGGTGAATCGAATATCAAGGGCCTGGTGCTGGACCTGCGTGAGAACCCGGGTGGATTGCTGAATGAAGGCGTGGCGGTAGCGGGACATTGGCTCGAGAAGGGCCAAGTGGTGGTTTCGCACAAAGGGCGCGCGTACCCGGAGAAACCATACCTGGCACACGGGAGCCCATATGGGCTGCAATATCCGATTGTGGTGCTGGTGAACCGGTATTCGGCGTCGGCGGCGGAAATCGTGGCCGGAGCGCTGCAGGACCACGACCGCGGATGGGTGCTGGGAGACACGACGTTCGGCAAGGGTCTGGTGCAGACGGTGTTCCAAATGTCGGACAACACCGGGATGGCGCTGACCACGCAACATTACTACACACCTTCAGGCCGGTTGATTCAGCGGGATTACTCGGGCATCTCGTTCCTGGATTACTACTACGGGAAGCACGCGGAGACGAAGGACCCGATGGATGTGAAAGAGACCGACCTGGGGCGGGTAGTTTACGGGGGCGGCGGCATCACACCGGATCAGAAGTACGTTTCGCCGAAGGTGAACAAGTTTGAGCTGGATGTGCTGCGCAAGAACGGATTCTTCGAATTCACGTCGCACTACTTCGGCGGCAAAGAAGCGAAGTTGCCGGAAGGGTGGCAGCCGACTGAGGAAGTGTTGAACGAGTTCCACGACTTCCTGATGAAGCAGGGAGTGAATTTCACCGAGTCGGATTGGACATTGAACCATGACTGGCTGCGCCAGGGCTTGAAGACAGAGATGTATATCACGGCATTCAGCCTGGAGGACTCCCAGCGCGCTAAGGCGCAGGACGACCCGGAAGTGGCGCTGGCGGTGGACGCGATGCCGAAGGCGCAGGATTTGCTCAATCGGATGAAGGCCAAGAACGAGCAGCAGCGGGCGCATTTGTAAGTTCTGAGCCGAAGAGCGGGTCCAGGGGGACCCGCGCGGACCAGGGGGTCCGCCCCACAGCGAGCAGCGGCAGGCGGGTTGACAACCTGCCACATCGCCTTTTCGAGGCAACTGGCGATAAAATCGAGTTTGGATACCTCTATCGCAGTGGAAAGCCGGCTTTCGCCGCCGGGTGCTCCGCACCCGCAAATCACCGTATTAGATACTGGCGGCCAATACACACACTTGATTGCGCGGAAGGTGCGCGAGCTGGGCGTGTTCGCGGATGTGCAGCCAAGCGAGACGCCGGCTGAGAAACTGCGCACACGAAAGGGCGTCATCATTTCCGGAGGGCCCGCGAGCGTGTATGAGGCCGGGTGCCCTGACATTGACCCGGCGCTGCTCACGACGGGCTTGCCTGTGCTGGGCATTTGCTACGGGCACCAATTGATTGCGCACCATTTGGGTGGAGTAGTGACACAAGGGGAGCGCGGAGAATATGGCGTCGCTCACGTGAAAGTGACCCGGCAAGATGCGATCTTTCAAGGAGTCTCGGCGTCACAGGTGTGGATGAGCCATCGAGACAGCGTGCAAGCGGCGCCGGAAGGCTTCGAAGTGATCGGGTCGACGGATACCTCCGGCGTGGCGGCGATGCGCGATGGGCCGGGGCGATTGTACGGGCTGCAGTTTCATCCGGAAGTGGCGCACACGCACGCGGGCGTGACCATTCTTCGGAACTTCGTATTCGGCATATGCGGGGCGGTTCGCGATTGGGATGTGTCGAAGCGCGTGCCGCTGATTGAGGCGCAGATTCGCGAGACTGTGGGGGATCGCAACGTCTTCTTTTTCGTTTCGGGAGGCGTCGATTCTACGGTCGCCTACACGCTGTGCCTGCGGGCGCTTGGGCCGGAGCGGGTGTACGGACTATACGTCGACACGGGCCTGATGCGAAAGAACGAAACCGAGTTTGTGCGCGGGGCTTTTGCCTCGCTGGGCGCGACGCATTTCGAGGTGGAGCAGGCTGCGGACGCATTTCTGGCGGCGCTCAGCGGCCTGTGGGAGCCGGAAGCCAAGCGGCGCGCGATTGGCGAGGAGTTTGTCGAGGTGCAGGACCGGCTGCTCAAGGGGCATCACTTCTTGAGCGGTGAATGGATTCTCGGGCAGGGGACGATTTATCCCGACACAATTGAATCTGGTGGTACGGCGAAGGCGGACCTGATCAAGACACACCACAACCGGGTGGCTGGGATTCAGGCACTGATAGACGGGAATCGCATCATTGAGCCGTTGACCTCGTTCTATAAGGACGAAGTCCGCGAGATCGGGAAGGAGCTGGGAGTGCCGGGAGAATTCCTGGCGCGGCATCCGTTTCCGGGGCCGGGGCTGGCCATCCGATGCCTGTGTGCGGAGGAAGAAGCAACCGTGACGTTGACCCCGGACGGCTACCTGCTTCCGATCCGGTCGGTCGGGGTGCAAGGGGACTCGCGGAGCTACCGGCAGGTGCTGGCGATTGATGAGCCGGTGGAGCAAATGGCGATCCGAAAGCTGGCGCCGGGGCTCACCAACCGCCGCGCGGATATCAATCGGGTAGTGAGCGTGTGCGGCACGAAGACGCATGCGGATTACTGGCGGGTGCGGAAATCGACGATCACCCGCGCGCGCCTCGATTTGCTTCGAGACGCCGACGCGTTGGTGCGCGAGTACTGCCACGACTCGGGATTTGAGCAAAAGGTCTGGCAATTTCCGGTGGTGCTGATTCCCGTGGGAACCGCCGAGCGGCCGGAATCGGTGGTGCTGCGCCCAATCCATTCGGTGGATGGGATGACGGCGGAGGCGGTGGCAATGCCGGCGGCGGATTTGCGCTATCTGACGATGCACCTACTGGAGCTGCCGGGAGTATCGACGGTGTTCTACGACCTGACCAACAAACCGCCGGGCACAATCGAGTGGGAGTAAGCGATAAGGATCGAGCCTGGGCGGCGCCGGCGCTGGTTCTGGCAGCGGGCGCGTCGAAGCGGCTGGGAAAACCGAAACAGCTACTGCCGTATCGCGAGGGAACGCTTTTGAGCCACGCCGTGGCGAGAGTGCACGGAGTATTCGACCCGGTGATTGTGGTGATCGGCGCTTATGCCGACCGGATACGCGAGGTATTGGCGGAGGGGCCGGCGGTGGAAATCGTGGAAAACCCGGAATGGGAGCAAGGGATGGCCTCCTCGATTCGCGCGGGCGTCCGGTATGCGCGAGCGATGGGCGAATGGGACGCGCTGCTGTTGACGCTGGTGGATCAGCCGCTGGTGACGCGGGCTCACCTGGTTGAGATGAAGGCGAAGTTCCAGGCGGCACGGCCTGAGGTAGTTGCGGCAACATATGGAAAGACGGTTGGCGTGCCGGCGATCTTCGCGGGGAGTTTCCTGGGCAGGCTGGCGGAGTTACAGGGAGATCGAGGCGCGCGAAGTTTGGTGGGCGGCGAGGACGTAGAGTTGGTTCGCTTCCCGCTGGAGGAAGCGGGTTTTGATGTCGACCGGCCCGAGGATGTTATGCGATTGGAGTAGGTACGGAGACCGCTTTCTCTGGGCGCGGCTTAGTTCACAGCCTGAAGGCTGTGCCACATTACAGTCTGAAGGCTGTGCCACATCACAGCCTGAAGGCTGTGCCACATCACAGGCTGAAGGCTGTGCCACATCACAGTCTGAAGGCTGTGCCACATCACAGTCTGAAGGCTATGCCACATCACAGCCTGAAGGCTATGCCACATCACAGCCTGAAGGCTGTGCCACATCACAGGCTGAAGGCTATGCCACATGGAGCCAAGTGTGGCACAGCCTTCAGGCTGTGAACTAAGCCGTGACCGAGGGAGCGGTTCTGGCGCGTGGAGTGGATTTCCTGGTGAGTTCTTAGACGGCGGTCAGTTCGGCGGGAGCCGGGAAGAGCTCTGAGAACCAGAACGAGAAGGGCGTTGCTCCGTGGTGCTGGTAGTGTTCGAGCCGCTCGCGTCCTTCAGCCACGCTGGGGAGGTGACCTGACGGGACCCACCACAGACAGTAGTGCGGCAGGCTCATCTTTTCGAACCAACGCGCGCGGTCGCGGAAAACGCCCAGATGACGGGACTGATAGGTGAACTGGCGAAGCGACTCGACCGACTGCCAAACACTCATGTTTAGCAGGATGGAAGGGTCGTCATTGTAGGCGATGTCGGTTGCGTTGCCAGCGGAGGATTTCAGCCGCCAGACAAATCCCGGGCTCGACTCGGCGAGGGCGTTCAGCGGGTCAAGCTGAGCGACGAAATCGGCGAGGCGCGGATCGTCAATGCGCGCGATCAGGCGGCCAATGTTGATTTGGGCAAGATGGAAACCGGGCATAAGCTATGCTAGCCCGGCTTCGAGTTGAATCCTGGCAGGCGACAAGATCGCCTGCCCACCCGCACCAAGCCGAGCCGCCGATTGTGTCATAATCTTACTGGAGTCTTACCAATGGAAACCACGCGGCTCTCGACTAAGGGCCAGATCGTGCTGCCCGCGACGATACGCGCTTCACGAGCCTGGGTGCCCGGAACAGAATTCACAGTTGAAGAAACCAGCGATGGCATTCTGCTGCGCGCCGCCGGCGGTTTCTCCGAAGCGAGTCTCGACGAGGTTGCCGGGTGTCTGCGGTCGAAGGGCAAGTCGAAATCGCCCGCGCAAATGAAGCGCGCCATTAGGCGTGAGGTGATTCGGCGTCATGATCGCGGTCGATACTAATGTGGTGGTGCGGCTGCTGACTGGGGACGATTCGAAACAGGCTGCTGCGGCGAGGTCTCTATTCGCGGCCGGGCCAATCTGGATCGCGAAAACGGTATTGCTCGAAACCGATTGGGTTCTGCGGAGAATCTATGGATTTGAAGAGGGCGCCATCCGCGATGCATTCACAAAGCTGCTCGGCCTAAAGGGCGTGCACACAGAGGACAAGCCCGGGATGTCAGCCGCGCTTGCGATGACGGCCCACGGAATTGAGCTTGCCGACGCGATGCACTTGACCAGCAGACCGCCCGGCACGCCGTTTGTTTCGTTCGACCAGTCCTTTATCCGACGCGCTAAGGGCGCGGGCGCGACTCAGGTTTCGGAACTGGTCGGGAAGTAGTCGCCCCGCACCTTTAATGGCAGGCGACAAGATCGCCTGCCCCACCGGCAGCGCTTACTTGAGGGCTTTTTCGATGGCAGCCAGTACTGCGGGGTCGTTGGGTTCCGTGGCGGGTTCGAAGCGGGCGATCACTGTGCCGTCGCGCCCCACCAGGAACTTCGTGAAGTTCCACTTGATGTCACCGCCGAACTGCGGGTTGGTGGTTTTGTCGGTGAGGAATTTATAGAGCGGCGTCGTGTCGTCGCCCTTCACCGACACCTTCGCCATCATCGGGAAAGTCACGCTGTATTTCGATTGGCAGAAGGTCTTGATCTCTTCGTTCGTGCCCGGCTCCTGGCCCATGAAATTGTTGGCCGGGAAACCTACGATCACCAAACCCTGCCCTTTGTACTTCTCATACAGGGATTCCAGTCCCTTGTACTGCGGCGTGTAGCCGCAGCGGCTCGCGACGTTCACCAGTAAAACCACCTGGCCCTTGAACGAGCCGAGCGGTGTCGGTTTGCCGTCAATCGAGTTCAACGTGTAGTCATATACCGAGCCCGCCATTGCGGCCCCAGCCAGTATCAGCGCGGCCGAAGCGGCCGCAATCATTGCCTTAAACATGTTTGTCATCTTTCTAAGTGAGGAAACAGCTTGGTCAGGCTCTTCTGATGCTAGCGCAATACGGTGTGACTCAGATTCTGGCGCCTTCGCGCTTTCCGGCCGCGGCTCGCAACGCGGTTTCGAGCGCCCGCATGCGGTACGGCCAAGTGGCCTGTGCGCTTATGATCGGGTTAGCTGCTGCTTTGGGACATCAGATGCCGCTTCTTGAAGTCGACCATGTTTGGAAGGAGTACTTGACCGATGGCGCTTCGGTCAGTGCGCTGCGGGATCTGTCTCTCACGGCCGAAGCGGGAGAACTGGTGGCCATTGTCGGCCGCAGCGGCTGCGGTAAATCCACGCTGCTGCACCTTTGCGGCGCG
>Ga0181525_10000080_pt1 | contig 84081 bp, 83 predicted proteins | sample PEATcosm2014_Bin_48_FD_121100 | JGI IMG/M metagenome (GOLD analysis project Ga0181525, IMG submission 121100) | Peatland microbial communities from MTU Mesocosm Facility, Houghton, MI, USA - PEATcosm2014_Bin06_10_metaG | ecosystem: Environmental > Terrestrial > Soil > Wetlands > Peat | place...
CGTCGCGCGTGGCCTCGCCGACCGGATCCACGAGCCGTACCGCGCCGCGCTGTACCCGCGCTCGGCACAGATCGCGTCACACGCCGTTGCGCACGGGGCGCTCGGCGCGAGCATCTCCGGTGCCGGTCCGAGCGTCCTGTTCTGGGTTGCAAGCGAGCGCGCCGCGGAGGTCAAGGCGAGCCTCGAGCGCGAGGCAAACGGTTGGGCGCAGGTCGTCGCAGCCGAGTTCGCCAACGACGGCGCGACGCTGATAGAGAGCGCCGGCTAGGAACGGCTTTCAGAATGAGGGTGCGTCCGGGGCGGTCCGAAACCAAGCCGGGCGACGCGCGGTGCCGGAGCGGGTAGCAGAGCTACCGGCGAGGTGCCGGGTGGCGAACCGGCGCCGGCAGCGGGCCGAATTCGGACGTGCCAGTCATTCTGAAAGCCGTTCTAGGCCTCGGCGGCGGGGCTGACCGCGCCGGCGGCGAGCTCGCTGACGGCCTCGAGCCGCGCGAAGTGCAGTCGGTAGCGGCCGACGAGGATCTCGTCGCCGTGGGCCAGCGTGCTCCACTCGACGCGCCGGCCGTTGACAAAGACGCCGTTGAGGCTGCGGTCATCGAGCACGCGGACGCCGTCGGGCGCGCGGACGAGCAGCGCGTGGCGCCGCGAGACCGTCGGGTCGTCGAAGCGGACGTCGGCGGCGAGACTGCGCCCGACCCGCGTCCAGTCGCGCGTCAGCGGGACGACGACGACCTCGTCGCCGTCCTGGTAGCAGAGGTACTCGCCCGGCTCGACGAGCAGCGCTGCCGGGTCGGCGAGCCACGGTGGCACCGCACGCAGCGAGGCGACGACGTTCTGCTCGGTCGATTCGGGCGGAAGCTCGAGTGGGCCGAGGTCCTCCGAGCCGCAGTTGTCGCAGCGGCGGGGGGCCTGCGGGTCAGCGATCGTCACCAGGGCCTGGCACTGCTCGCAGCGGAACGGTCCGGTCTCACTGAGGGCCCCCGTGCGATCGTCGTCCATCTGGCTGTGCCTCCTGGTGGCGAGCTGAACATGATAGAGGCAAGATCGATCACGGTGAAGAATTCTTCCCAGCTGAAGGAAATCCCAAACAGTGGCGCGAAATCAGCGCCATGCACTTCGAGAGCCTACCCCGCCCCACCGCATCGAAACCTACGCAGCCGGATGCCGCCGACCTCCTCGCCGAGGAGCTGGCGCGCTGCTGCGACTGCGACCGCACGCCGCTGATCGGCGAGTCGGTTCACCTCTACCAGTCAGCCGACCTGGTCTGCGAGTTGTGCCGGATGATCCGTCCCGAGGAGCCGGTGCTCAGTGCCCGGGTGACGCACCGTCTCGGCTCGACGAGTCGCAACGACCCGGCGCTGGTCGTGCGCGTTACGCGGCGCTGAGCGCTTCGCGCAGCTCCAGCGCGTAAACTGCGCGCCGCCGTGGATCCAGTCAGCGTCTCGATCGTCGTCGGCCGCCCTCGCGAGGAGGTCTTCGACTACCTGCGCGACATCGCCAACCACGCCGAGTTCACCGACCACTTTCTGTCGGAGTTCCGGCTGACACGCGAGAACTCCGTCGGCCGCGGCGCCGGCGCCCGCTTCCGGATCGATGCGCCGTTTCAGCGCTTCAGCTGGGCCGGCGTCAGCTTCATCGAGGTCGAGCCGCCGTGGCGGATCGTCGAAGCCGGGCGGGGCGGGAAGTTCAACCGCGTCCGGCTGATGACCGTCTACACGCTCGAGCCCCACGCCGGCGGGACGACGCACGTCGAGTTGACGACCGAGACGGTCCCGGCGACGATCAGCGACAAGATCGGCGAAGCGCTCGGCGGGCGCGGCTGGACGCGCCGCCAGAACAAGCGCGCCCTGCGGCGCCTGCGCTCGATTCTCGAGGAAGGCAAGGGCCGCGGTCCCCGTGCAACGATTGCCGGCGGCTGAGAATAGACTGGCGCGACAGGTGAAGCTGCTCCATCGAATCGTCCTTGCCGCGGCTGGGGGCGCCTGCGCCATCGTGATCAGCGCGTGCAGCGTGAGTGGCAACGAGACCTACGCCGACAACCTCGGTCCCGGCTACGTCAAGGTCGGCCAGCTCTACTACCAGGTGCAGATCGCCCGCGAGCTGAACCAGTTCGGGGACGAAGACGCCGGCTACCTCGACGGCCTGACAAAGCGCCAGCTCGCGCTGCCGCCGGGTCAGATCTGGTTCGCCGTCTTCATGCAGGCCTACAACACGACGACGAAGCCGCAGCGGCCGGCGAGCACCTACTACGTCACCGACACGCTTGGCACGCGCTTCACGCCGCTCGTCAATCCGACCCCGAACGTCTTCACCTACAGGCCGGCGGTGATCCCGCCCAAGGGCCAGCTTCCCTCGATCACGAGCCTCGCCTACTCCGGCTGGACGCAGGGCGAGGTTTTGCTGTTCAAGTTCCCCTACACGACCTACAGCAGCCGCCCGCTGATCCTCCACATTGTCAACCCCGCCGATCCGAGCCAGCAGTCGCGGATCGAGCTCGACGTATAGTCCGGCGGTGCTCGCCGCTTCGCGGCTGCGCTCCGGCGGACTTCGACGGGCGGGTCTAGAAGTCGTGTTGCAGGGCTTCGGCGATTAGGTCGCGCGCCACTGGGGCGGCGCTTGTGCCGCCGGCGCCGTCGTGGTCGAGTAGGACGCCGACGGCGATCGTCGGGTGGAAAGCCGGCGCGAAGGAGACGAACCAGGCGTCGGTGTCGTAGGGGTTGTTGGGGATGTTCGCGCAGGGGCCGGTCGCCCCGGTCGGTGTCGCCACGGCGCCGATGCCGGTTGCGCCACTCACGCCGCTCGATCCGGTGGACCCGCCCGGGCAGCTTGGCAGCGTGAGCTGCGCCGTGCCGGTCTTGCCGGCGACGAGCGTGTTCGCTAGCCGGGCGTCGACGCCGGTGCCGTCGGGCTGGCGTACGACAGCGATCATCATCCTGCGGATCGTGTGTGCGACCGAGGCCGGGATCACGCGCCGGCGCTTCGGCTTGCCCCCGGTCGCGAACGTCGGCACCGGCTCGAGACCGCCGAGCGCGATCGTCGAGGCGATTCGCAGCATCTGCAGCGGCGAGGCGAGGTCCTGGTACTGACCGATCGCGCTCGAGCCGAGCTCGACCGAATTGGCGATGTCGCCCGCCGGGGGCAGCGTGCTCTCCTGCGCAAGCGGAACCGGAGATGGCGAGTTGAAGCCGTAGCGCTCGGCTGTCGCGACGAGGCGCTGGGCGCCGAGCTCGACGCCGAGCGGGGCGTAGACAGAGTTGCAGGAGACGGCGAAGGCGTTCAGCAGCGTCCCGCCGCAATCCTCGTCGTTGCTGTTGTGGAGCTTGTAGCCGTCGATCAGCGCGTAGGTGCGGTAGGGGAAGGTCGAGTCGATGTTGGCGATCCCCGCTTCGAGCACACCCGTCGCGGTGACGATCTTGAACGTCGATCCGGGCGGCTGGGTCTGCGACAGAGGTGTTCCGGCGGCTGCGAGGATCTCGCCCGTGCGGGGATCCATGACGAGGATCCCGCCACTCGTCTGTGCCGCTGCGAATGCGGCCGCCGCGTCGTTCTGGAGCTCCGGGTCGATCGAGGTGACGACGTCCTCGCCGTGCACCGCGCGGGTCCGGGCGATCAGCCGCGGTCCGGCGAACAGCATGCCGCCCGGACTGCCGGCGAGCCGTCTCTGGAAGATGTATTCGAGCCCGTCGATCCCGACCTCGGTGCTGGCCGGGAAGCCCATCTGCTCGAGCTGGGTCAGCTGCGACCCGGTCGCGTCGCCGACGCTGCCGATCAGGTTGGCAGTGGAGGCGAACTGTGCCAGCGGCAGGTGGTCCCGGGCGAGCAGCTCGCCGCGCTGCGGCGCCGTCGTGACGCGATGGATCACCTCACCCGCGTAGAGGCCGGGGAAGGCGAGGTTCGGGTTCCAGACGATCCGAGTCGAGCTGCCGCTGCCGGTCAGCGGCAGCGTGAACTGCTCCTGGATCGTCCCGAAGATCTCGGTCCGAATGCGCAGGCTGACGACCTCCGAGCCGCCCTCGAGCTGGATTCCGCGCTTCAGCCTGACGCGGCTCACGGTCGCCGTCGACCAGGCGTGGGAGTAGTCGTGGGCGAACTCGCTGTAGGGGACGTTCGCGCGCGTGATCGAGTCGACGTCGTCGTAGAGGGCGTGCCAGTCGCGCTTGGCCCAGGCCTGCGCAAAGCCCTGGGCGAGCAACCGCCCGGGCGCGACGCCGCGGCCGACCGAGCTGGCGATCACGCCCACCGTTGTCGCGATCACGATGATCAGCAGACCCAGGCGCAGCAGGCCGAGCCGCCGGCGACGGCGGCGCGCGCGAGCGAGCGCGACCGGGTCAGGCCCGCTCACCCCACACCCCTCGATCCACCGTCAAGTCCCCACCGATCAGTTGCGCTCGCGAGAGCGGCACGGTAATGCATTCGCGCTGCAATACGGGCGATTAGCGGCGTTGCCTGGAGTGGTTCGCGGCGATCACAGGCTGATCTGTCGTGGGCGCCCGCTTGTTCACCGACGCTCGCGACGCCGCGTGTCTCCAGACGGCTATACGAGTTGACGCATCGCGGCCCGCTACCCTCCGAAGCGATGGCTGCCGACAAGAAGACGCTCGTGATCGCCGAGAAGCCGTCGGTCGGCCGCGACCTCGCGCGGGTGCTGCCGGGGCCGTTCGCAAAGCAGGAGGGTTTCCTCGAAGGTCCCGAGCACGTCATCACCTGGGCCGTCGGCCACCTCGTCCAGCTCGCCGAGCCCGACGAGTACGACCCCAAGTTCAAGCGCTGGCGGATGGCCGACCTGCCGATCGTGCCCGAGCATTTCCGCCTCGTCGTGCGCGACGAACGCTCGAAGAAGCAAATGTCGGTCGTCACCAAGCTGCTCCACCGCGAGGACATCGGCGACGTCATCAACGCCTGCGACGCCGGGCGCGAGGGCGAGCTGATCTTCGCCTACCTCTACGAGAAGGCCGGCTCGACGCTCCCGGTCCGCCGACTCTGGCTGTCGTCGATGACGACGCAGGCGATGCGAGACGCATTCACCTCGCTGCGTCCGGGCGCTGAGCTCCACTCGCTCGAGGAGGCCGCCCGCTCGCGCTCGGAGGCCGATTGGATCGTTGGCATGAACGCGACGCGCGCGGCGACGATCCGCCTTCGCTCATCGTTCGACGGCGCCGTGTCGCTCGGGCGTGTGCAGACCCCGACGCTGGCGATCATCGCGCGCCGAGAAGAGGAGATCCGCGCCTTCAAGCCGGAGCCGTACTGGCTCGTCGACGCCAAGTTCGAGCCATCCGAGGATTCCCAGCGCGCCTACGAGGGCCGCTTCCACGCCGCCGCCAAGCCGCGGATCGCGACCGAGGCGCAGGCGCAGGCGATCGTCGCTGCCTGCGAGGGCGGTCACGGGGAGATCACGAAGGTCGAAAAGCGCGAGTTCACCGAAAAGCCGCCGATGCTCTACGACCTGACAACGTTGCAGCGCGAGGCCAACACTCGCTTCGGGTTCTCCGCCCGGCGCACGCTCGGCGCGGCGCAGCGGCTCTACGAGGAGCACAAGGCGCTGACCTATCCGCGGACGAACTCGCGCTTCCTGACCAGCGACATGGCGGGCGAGATCGTGCCGACGGCGGAGCTCCTTGCGGCGCGGCCCGAGTACAGCGCCGGCGCCGAGTACGTGATCTCGCTCGACGTGCTCCCGCTCGGTCGCGTGATCGACGACAGCAAGGTCACCGACCACCACGCGATCATCCCGACCCGCGCCGAGCACCCGGTCGAGAAGATGGAGGACGACGACCGCCGCGTCTACGACCTCGTCGTGCGCCGGTTTCTCGCAGCCTTCCATCCCGAGGCGCTGCTCGAGAACACGCGCGTCGAGACGACCGTCGCCGGCCACGTCTTCCGCACCCGTGGCAAGGTGCTGCTGGTCCCCGGCTGGCGCGCCGTGTACCTCGCGGACGAGGGCGAAGCGCAGCCAGCCGAGGGCGCCGCGGACGACGACGACACGCGCGAGCAGCGGCTGCCACGCCTTGATCAGGGAGAGCCCTCGCGGGTGCTCGAGATCGAGTCGCTGGCGAAGGAGACGAAGCCGCCACGCCGCTACAGCGACGCCTCGCTGCTCGGGGCGATGGAGACTGCGGGCAAGCTCGTCGACGACGAGGAGTTGCGCGAGGCGATGAAGGATTCCGGCATCGGCACGCCGGCGACCCGCGCGGCGATCATCGAGCGGCTGATCGATGTCGGCTACGTCGAGCGCGATGGCCGCGCGCTCGTCGCGACCGAGAAGGGGCTCAACGTGATCCGCCTGCTCGGCGAGCACGCGCTCACATCTCCGGACCTGACCGGCTCCTGGGAGCAGCGGCTGGGGCGGATCGAGCGCGGCGAGGACTCGCGCGAGAAGTTCATGCGCGATATCGCCGGCTTCGCCAAGGAGACTGTCGACGTGCTCGACGAGACGCTCAAGGACGTCAAGATCCCGCGCGCCAATCTCGGGCCCTGTCCGGTCTGCGGGCACGACATCATCGAGAATCGCAAGGGCTACTCGTGCTGGGCGCGCGAGGACCCGGGCTGCGGCTTCGTCATCTGGAAGGCGAAAGCCAGCAAGACGCTGCCGCTTGCGATCGCGCGCGAGCTGATCAAGAGCGGGCGGACAGCGCGCCCGGTGACCGGCTTCCGCGGTCGCACCGGTCGATCATTCCGCGCCCGCCTCGCGCTGGCGCAGAACGAGGAGGGTCGCTGGCGCGTCGAGTTCGACGAGCCGTGGGCGCGTGAGGGCGCAAAGCCGCCGGACCACGAAACCGTGCCCGTCGCCGTCGAAGCTGTCGCCGCCGCGCCGGCGCAGCGCAGCGCCGCTTAGCGCGCAGGAGATCGTCCTCGCCACCACGACGGAGGGCCCGCCGTGGCTCGCTAGCTTCCGCGGCGGATCCAGCCCGCGCAGATCGCTCCTACCTGCGGCCGGATCCTCACGTCCCCGCGCTGCGCCACCATGGAACGCCCCTTGCCGCTCACCCTCGTCACCGGTCCCGCCAACTCCGCCAAGGCCCAGGTCGTCCTCGAGCGCTACCGCGCTGCGCTGGAACGATCGCCGATCCTCGTCGTCCCGCGTTCGGCCGACGCCGAGTACTACCGTCGAGAGCTGGCCGGCGCCGGCGTCGTGCTCGGCGTGCGCGTCGAGCCGTTCGGCGGACTGATGCGCGAGCTGTCTGCGCGCGCCGGCGTTGGTACGCGAGTGCTCGGGGGCCACGCGCGGGAGGCGCTGATCGGCGCCGTCGTCGCCGCGACGCAGCTCGAGGCGCTCGGCTACGCCACCCGCGGGCCCGCGTTCTCGGCGGCGCTCGCGCGCTTCATCGCAGAGCTCGAGGCGCGACGGGTCGAGCCCCAGCGCCTGACTGCCGCCCTACGCTCCTGGGCAGCCTCCGGCAGTCGCCGCCGCGCCTATGCCGATGACCTCGCGGCGCTCTACACCGGCTATCGCCGCCGGCTGGCGCGGCTCGGTCGGCTCGACGCCGAGCTCCACGCTCTGGAAGCGCTTGACGCACTTGTCCTGGCGCCTGAGCGCTGGGGCACAACAGCGGTCTTCCTCTACGGCTTCGACGACCTCGAGCCGCTGCAGCTCAACGTCGTCGAGACGCTGGCCCACAAGGTCGGCGCGCCTGTCGTTCTCTCGCTCCCGGCTGAGCCTGGACGCGTAGCGCTCGCCGGGCGCGCCGGGACGCTCGAGACGCTGCGGCCCGCTGCTGACGAGGTCGTCGAGCTCCAGGCGCAGGCGACCTACTACGAGCAGCCGCAGATCCACCACCTCGAGCGGTTCCTGTTCGAACCCGCGCCGGCGCGGATCGCGGCCGGCGATGCCGTCGCCCTGCTCGAGGGCGGCGACCAGCGAGCGGAGGCCGAGCTCGTCGCGCAGGAGATCGCGGGACTGCTCGCAGAGGGCTTCCGCCCGGGCGAGATCGCGATCGTCACGCGTCGTGGCGGCGGCGAGCCGTTCGCCGATGCGCTGAGCGCGTTCGCGATCCCCTACAGCCGCGCTCGCCGAGCCGTCCTCGGAGCGAGCGCGATCGGGGCCGGCCTCGGGGCGCTGCTGCGCTGCGCGCGTGGTGGCGAGGCCGCTGACCTGATCGGCTGGTTGCGACTGACGGGAGCGGACGGGGTCGACGAGCTCGAGGCATGGGTCCGGCGCAGTTCCAGCGGCGCGCTCGCGCCTGCCCGCGAGCGCTGGGAGCGACGCCACGGCGGGCGCCTCGACGATCTCCGCGCGATCGAGGTGGCGGCCGCGAGTAGCGACGTCGGCGGGCTACTCGGCGCGGTCGGCGCCGCGCTCGAGACGCTGCTCGCGGCCCCATTTCGGCGGGCGGCAGCGATGCTCGACCCGTGGGAGGCGGCGGCGAGCGCCGCCGTGCGCCGCGTCCTCGCCGAGTTGGCCGAGCTCGCTCGCGGCGAGCCCGGCGCGGCGGGCGGGATCAGCGCCCTCGCGGAGACGCTCGGCCGCACGACGGTCGAGCTCGCAGGTGCTTCCGAGGAGTCCGCAGTCAGCATCTGCGACGCGCTGTCGTTGCGCGCGCGGCGCGTGCGCGCGCTGTTCATCTGCTCGGTCCAGGACGGCGAATTTCCCGCAGCGACCGTCGAGCCGCCGTTTCTCGGCTCGGCTGAGCGGGCTGAGCTTGCGCAGGCCAGCGGCCTTCTGCTCGGGCTCCCGCCCGACCAGCTCGCGGCCGAGCGTTATCTCTTCTACGCGCTCTGCTCGCGACCCACCGCGAGGCTGCGCGTCAGCTGGCACGCGGCGGGCGAGGACGGCGACCCGACGCCGGCGTCGCTGTTCGTCGAGGACCTCCGCGATTGCTTCACGCCTGAGCTTTACGAAGCACGGCGCACGCGCGCCGCCGGGCAGCTGCGCTGGGACTCACCGCCACCGGGGCTGCGCCCGCTCGAGCGGTTGCTCGACGGGCCTCGTCGCGACGGCGCCCGGCTCGGCGCGCTGCGTTTGCCGGCGAACCTCGCCGCGCTGCGCTCGAGTCCCGCCTACTCGGCATCGGCACTCGAGCGCTGGGCGGATTGTCCCGTTGGATGGCTCGTCGATCGCGGGCTGCGGGCCAAGGCGCTCGAGCCGGATTCGGTGCCACAGCTGCGCGGCAGCAAGGCGCATGAGCTGCTGGCGAGCGTGTTCGAGCGGCTGCGCGAGCAGAGCGCCGGGGCGCGGCTCGACGCAACCTCGCTGCCGCTGGCGCTCGAGCTCCTGGACGAGGCGCTCGCCGCGTCGGACTCTCCGATCTCGCCCCAGCCGGCGGGCGACGCGACCGAGCGCCGCCGCCTGAGTCTCGACCTGACGCGCTATCTCACGCTCTCCGCGGAGAGCCCCGGGAGCTTCGAGCCAACGCACTTCGAGATTGGCTTCGGCATCGGTGAGGACGCAGAGTTTCCCGCCGTCGAGCTGCCCGGTGGCCTGCTCCTACGCGGACGGATCGACCGGGTCGACATCGACCCGACGGCACGCCAAGCGATCGTCATCGACTACAAGACCGGCAGCGACGCGCCGCCGCTCGCGCGATGGCTTGCCGATCGCCGCCTGCAGCAGGCGCTCTACATGCGCGTCGCCGAGCGCCTGCTCGCCGTCGAGGCAGTTGGTGGCCTTTACCAGCCGCTGCGCAAGGATGACCTGCGCCCGCGCGGCGCACTGACCGAGGACGCCGAGCCGCAGGGCCCCGAACCGGTCTCGACCGACCGCGTCACGCCAGGCGAGCTGCGCGCGGTGATCGACGAGCTCGTCGACCTTGCCGGGGTCATTGCGGCTGAGCTCGAGAACGGGGCGATCGAGGCGCGACCGACGAGCTGCACGAGGCGCGGCGGCTGCATGTTTCCGACGATCTGCCGCTGCGAGTACGTGTGAGCAGGTTCGACTTCAGCGAGCAGCAGCTCGCCGCGATCGAGCTGCGCGAGGGCCCGCTGGCGCTCGCCGCGAACGCCGGCAGCGGCAAGACGAGCGTTCTCGTCGAGCGCTTCGCGCGGGCGGTGCTCGAGGACGCGATCGCCCCCGCACGAATCCTCGCGATCACGTTCACAGACCGGGCCGCCGGTGAGCTGCGCGCCCGGGTCCGCGCGCGCCTGCTCGCAGCCGGGGAGCGCGACGCTGCCACCGCCGCGGCGAGCGCCTACATCTCGACCTTCCACGCCTTCGCTGCGCGCGTCCTGCGCTCGCACCCGCTGCTCAGCGGACTCGCCCCCGATTTCGTCGTCCTCAATGACGGGACAACCGCGGGTCTACGCGCGCAGGCCTTTCAGGGCGCGATCACCGAGTGGCTCGCGCTCGACGGCGCGCTTGACCTGGGCGCGACGTTCGGCAGCTGGGATCTCGAGACCTCGATCGGGCGGATCTACGACGAGCGGCGCAGCCGCGGCGAGCTGGTGCCACAACTCCCGGCGCTCGACCACGAGCCGGATCTGGCCGGCGCCTCTGCTCGCTTCGCCGCGGCGCGCGATGCGTTCGCCGCCGAGCTCGCCGGCGCGACGCTGAACCCGACGGTCGAGGGCGCACTTGCGCGACTCGAGCGCTGTCGCGATCTGCTCGCGCGTGGCGGTGCGAGCGGTCCCGCCGAGCTTGCCGGGCTCGCACTCGGGCGCGGCGCCGGCGCCCTCTGCACGGCGCTCGCTGACGCCTACAGGCAAACACGCGACGAGTACGAGAAAGCGCTCGCCGATCGCCTCGCGCTCGCCGCGCTGCCGCTGCTGGATCGGCTGCTCGGGCTGTTTGCAGCCCGGTTCCGGGCGCTGAAGGCGGATCGCGGCGGGGTCGACTACGACGACCTCGAGCTGCTTGCGCTCGAGCTGCTGCGCGAGCACCCGGATGTCGCTGCATCCTGGCGCGCGCGCTTCGAGCTGCTGATGGTCGACGAGCTGCAGGACACGAATCCACGCCAGATGGAGATGCTGACGCTGCTCGAGCGCGAGAACCTGTTCACCGTCGGCGACAGCTTCCAGTCGATCTACGGCTTCCGTCACGCCGACGTGACGATTTTCCGCGAGCGCTTCGAGCGGCTGCACGCCGCGGACCGCGCGCTCGTTCTGCCCGACAACTTCCGCTCGCGCAGGCCGATCCTCGACGCTGTCAACGCGGTATTCGCTCCGATCTTCGGCGAGGCGTTCGTGCCGCTGCGGGCCGGTCGCAGCGACAGCGCCGACGGCCCGCCGGTCGAACTGCTGTTGGCGGACACCGACGGCCTTGCCGACTTCGAAGAGCCCGGCGCGCGCGGGCTGGGCCCGACCGAGCTCGGCCGCCGCGCCGAGGCCCGCCTGCTGGCAGCGCGCCTGGATCAGCTGATCGAGGCCGGCGAGGCCGCGCCGGGCGAGATCGTCGTGCTGTTGCGCGCCGGGAGCAACGCCGACATCTACGAGACGGCGATCCGAGACCGCGGTTACACGACGCTGAGCGCCTCCGGCGAGGGCTTCTACGCGCGCCCAGAGATCGGTGACCTGATCGCCTACCTGCGCGCGCTCGCCAATCCGCACGACGATCTCGCGCTGTACGGGGCGCTCGCCTCGCCGCTGTGCGCCGCCGACGCCGACGAGCTCGTCGCGCTCGGGATCGCCGCGCGCGGCTCGGCGAGCACGGCGACGGCGATGGCGGAACTCGAGGTCCCGAGGATCCGCGCCTTCGCCGGACGCTTCGCCGCGGCGCGCCAGGCGGCGCGCTCGCAACCGCTCGATGGCGTTGTCGCTGGCGCGATCGCCGACAACGGCTACGAGCTCTACCTTGCTCAGCTCCCGTCGCCGGAGCGGCGGATCGCAAATCTGCGCAAGCTGATCCGTCTCGCCCGCCAGTTCGAGCAGGACGAGGGCCGCGACCTGCGCCGCTTCGCCGACGCGCTCAGCGCCGGGCGCGTCGGAGCCCGGCACGAACCCGAGGCGCCACCACCGCTCTCCGGCGCGATCCGCTTGATGTCGATCCACGCGGCAAAGGGCCTCGAGTTCCCCGTTGTCGCGCTCGCCGACCTCGGCTCGCAGCCGCCGAACCAGGCGCCACGGATCCTCGCCGACGAGCGACGCGTCGGTCTGCGCTTGCCGAATGTCGAGCGCGCCCGCGCAGCCGAGACGCTCGACTACCACGCCCTGCTGGGGCGTCTGCGCGAGAGCGAGGCGGCCGAGGAGCGCCGCGTCCATTACGTCGCGATGACGCGAGCGCGCGAGCGACTGATCCTGAGCGGCACGATCCGCTTCGAGAACTGGCAACCGGCGAGCTGCGCCGCCGCCTGGCTGGCGCGCGGCCTCGTCGCGGACGTCGAGCGCCGGGCGCTCGGGCCGCCGACCGTCGGCGAGCTCGTCGAGGGCAGCGACGGCGTCGCGGTGCGTCTGACGCTGGCGCGCGCCGGCGTGGCACCGGCGCCCGCCGGGCGCGCGGCGGCTGCGGCAGTGGCGGAGCCGGTCGCGACAGCGTCGCGAGCGCCCGCGGCACTCCGCCCGGCGGTCGAGTCTCGACTCTCCTACACGGCGCTCGCGCAGTACGAGAGCTGTGGCTACCGCTACTACCTGCAACGCGTTCTCGCGCTCCCTGACGTCGATCCGCCGGAAGGGCCGTCGGCCCGAGGCCGCGACGCGGCCGCCCGCGGGGTGCTCGTCCACGGGCTCCTTGAAGAGCTCGACTTCGCCGATCCGCGGCCGCCCGATCCGGTGCGGATCGCGACGGCGGCACGCGAGCTTGGCATCGAGCTGAGCAGCGAGGCGACGGCCGAGATCGCGACGCTGGCCGGCGCCATCGCCGACAGCCCGCTGTGTGCGCGACTCGCTGCGGCGGGCCGCCTCGAACGTGAGCAGGCGTTCGCCTTCGCGCTCGACGGCGAGCTGCTGCGCGGCCTGATCGACGTTTCCGCCGTCGAGCACGACGGCACGCTGTTGATCGTCGACTACAAGACCGACAGGATCGAGGGCGGCGAAACCCTCGAGTCGCGGATCGAACGCGATTACTCGCTCCAGCGCCTGGTCTACGGGCTCGCCGGTCTGCGCTCCGGCGCGCGGCGCGTCGAGGTCGCCCACTGCTTTCTGCGCGCACCGGCCGAACCGATCAGCGCGGTCTTCGACGCCGACCAGTTGGCCGCGCTCGAGGACGAGCTGCGGGCGCGAATCGAGCCATTGCAGGCCGGACGTTTCAAGGTGACGCGCGAGCCAGGCTATGGGCGCTGTGCAAGCTGTCCCGGACGCGCCCGCCTCTGCTCCTATGACGCGACGCTGACGCTCCGAGCGCCGCTCTTCTGAGCGCTCCGCCGAGGGTTCGCGCGCGCGTCGCGCGCGCACTCGAAAATCCCCTGGAATGCTAGGATTTGCACCCGCCTCAGGTGCCCGTTTGCCCCGGTCGGGGCGGACAACGTCGGGACTTACAGATGACCAGGACAAGCCAGCCCAAGCAGGCCGACGGCCTCTACGACCCCCGTTACGAGCATGACGCCTGCGGCGTCGCCGTCGTCGCGCGCCTGAACAACGAGCCCGGCAACGACGTCGTCCGCCTGGCGATCGAAGCGCTCAAGAACCTCGAGCATCGTGGCGCTGCCGGCGCCGACCCCGAAACCGGAGACGGCGCAGGAATCTTGATCCAGATGCCGGACGCGTTTCTGCGCGCCGTCGTCGACTTCGAGCTGCCTGAGCGCGGGCGCTATGGCGTCGCGATGTGCTTCCTGCCGAACGATCCGAGCGAGCAGGCGGAGCTGATGGCACTGCTCGAGCGCACCGTCAAGGCCGAGGGGCAGGTGGTGCTCGGATGGCGTGAGGTCCCGGTGGACGAGCGGTCCGTCGGGGCCACCGCGCGCGCTTCGCGTCCGACGATCCGCCAGCTCTTCATCGGCGCCGGACCGGAGCACTGCGATGACCAGGACGCGTTCGAGCGCAAGCTCTACGTGATCCGCCGCGTCGCCGAGAGCTCGGCCGGGCCGGGCTTCTATGTCCCGAGCCTGTCATCGCGAACGCTCGTCTACAAGGGGATGCTGATCAGCTACCAGCTGGCGCGGTTCTACCCCGATCTCGCCGACGAGCGGATGGCCTCCGCGATGGCGCTCGTCCACTCGCGTTTCTCGACCAACACGTTCCCGAGCTGGGAGCTCGCTCACCCCTACCGGATGATCGCCCACAACGGCGAGATCAACACGCTGCAGGGCAACATCAACTGGATGCGTGCGCGCGAGAGCACCCTCGCCTCGGAGCTGTTCGGCGAGGACCTCGAGAAGATCCTCCCGGTCGTGCGTCCCGGCGGGTCTGACTCGGCGACCTTCGACAACGTGCTCGAGCTGTTGACGGTTGCCGGGCGTTCACTGCCGCACGCGCTGATGATGATGGTGCCCGAGGCCTACCACGACCGCGACGGTGACCTGCCGCCGGAGCTCGGCGGCTTCTACGCCTACCACTCCTGCCTGATGGAGCCGTGGGACGGGCCCGCGGCGATCGCTTTCAGCGACGGGCGCTTCGTCGGCGCGACGCTCGACCGCAATGGGCTGCGCCCGGGTCGCTGGCTGCTGCGCAAGGACGGGCTCGTCGTGCTTGGCAGCGAGGCCGGCCTGTTGCCGACCCCACCCGACCAGATCGAGCGCCTCGGGCGCCTCCAACCCGGCAAGCTCTTCCTGATCGACCTCGAGCAGGGGCGGATCGTCGCTGACAACGAGATCAAGCACCAGATCGCCACGCAGCAGCCCTACGGCGCCTGGTACGACGAGCACACCGTCAGCTTCGACAAGCTCCCGCTCGCTGAGCGCCAGCCGCTCGCGCAGCCGCTGCGCTCGCTCCAGCTCGCCTTCGGCTACAGCCGCGAAGACCTGACTGCAGTGCTGCCGACGATGATCACCGGCGGCGAGGAGCCGATCGGCTCGATGGGCAACGACAGCTCGCTCGCCGTGCTCTCCGAGCGCTCGCCGGCGCTCTTCAACTACTTCAAGCAGCTCTTCGCGCAGGTCACGAACCCGCCGATCGACCCGATCCGCGAAAGCATCGTGATGTCGATCGCCGCGGGCCTCGGCGCCGAGCGCAACCTGCTCGCCGAGACGCCCGAGCACGCGCACCAGATGACGCTCGACTGGCCGATCCTGCGCAACCACGAGCTCGAGACGCTGAGGAGCGTCTCCCACGACGTCTTTCGCGCGCGCACGATCGACATCACCTGGCCGGCGGCGGCAGGCCCGGGCGCGATGGAGGCCGAGCTCGCGCGTGTTTGCGAGCAGGCCCGTGAGGCGATCGCCGACGCGATCAACATCATCATCCTGTCGGACCGCGACGTTGGGCCCGAGCGCGCCCCGATCCCGTCGCTGCTCGCCGTCGCGGCGGTCCACCACGACCTGGTCCGCGAGGGGACGCGGCTGCGGGCTGGGCTCGTGATCGAGACCGGCGAGCCGCGCGAGGTCCATCACATGGCGACGCTGATCGGCTACGGGGCGAGCGTCGTCAACCCCTACGTGATGTTCGAGACGATCGGCGAGCTCGTCGCCGAGCGGACCGTGGTCCGCGCCGACGGCTCAGAGATCGATCGCGACGAGGCCGAGGAGCTGGTCCGCAAGTCGATCGGCAAGAGCCTGCTGAAGACGATCTCGAAGATGGGCATCTCGACCGTCCAGTCCTACTGCGGCGCGCAGATCTTCGAGGCGGTCGGCCTCAATCGTTCGGTGGTCGAGCGCTACTTCACCGGCACGGCGTCGCGCGTCGGCGGCGTCGGAATGGCGGTCCTCGCGCAGGAGGCGCTGCTGCGGCACGCGCGCGCCTATCCCGCCAAGGCGCAGCCGGAGCCGCTGCCGGTCGGCGGCCAGTATGCCTGGCGGCGCGACGGCGAGCAGCACATGTGGAATCCCGACACGATCGCTCTGCTCCAGCACTCGGTGCGCCACGGGGGCGCTGAGACCTACGCCGAGTACTCGCGGCTCGTCAACGACGATGCGACGCGGCGCGCGACGCTGCGCGGGCTGCTCGAGATCCGCAGCGATCAGAAGCCGGTGCCGATCGAAGAGGTCGAGTCCTGGACGGAGATCGTCAAGCGCTTCGCGACCGGCGCGATGAGCCTCGGCTCGCTCTCGCGCGAGGCGCACGAGAACCTCGCGATCGCGATGAACGAGATCGGCGGCAGGTCGAACACCGGCGAGGGCGGGGAGGATCCCGAGCGCTTCACCGACAACCGCCGCTCGGCGATCAAGCAGGTCGCCTCGGGGCGCTTCGGCGTCACGATCGATTATCTCGTCAACGCCGACGAGCTCCAGATCAAGATGGCGCAGGGGGCTAAGCCGGGCGAGGGCGGGCAGCTGCCGGGGATCAAGGTCGACGAGTACATCGGCAAGATCCGCCACTCGACGCCGGGCGTCGGGCTGATCTCGCCGCCGCCGCACCACGACATCTACTCGATCGAGGACCTCAAGCAGCTGATCTACGATCTGCGCTGCGCCAACGACGCCGCGCGGATCTCGGTCAAGCTCGTCGCCGAGGTGGGCGTCGGAACTGTCGCCGCGGGCGTCGCGAAGGCGAACGCCGACCACGTCCTGATCTCAGGTCACGACGGCGGCACCGGCGCCTCGCCGCTGTCCTCGATCTACTCGAGCGGCATACCCTGGGAGATCGGGCTCGCCGAGACGCAGCAGACGCTGCTGCGCAACGACCTGCGCTCACGAATCTACGTCCAGACAGACGGTCAGCTGAAGACCGGGCGTGACGTCGCGATCGCGGCGATGCTCGGCGCCGACGAGATGGGCTTCTCGACCGCGCCGTTGATCGCAAGCGGCTGCATCATGATGCGCGCCTGCCACCTGAACACCTGTCCGGTCGGCATCGCGACTCAGGATCCGGAGCTGCGCAAGCGCTTCGCCGGAACGCCCGAGCACGTGATCAACTTCTTTCACTTCGTCGCCGAGGAGGTGCGCGAGATCCTCGCGAGCCTCGGTCTGCGCAAGCTCGAGGAGCTCGTTGGGCGCGTTGATCTGCTCGAGGCGAGGCGGGCGATCGAGCACTGGAAGGCGCGCGGGATCGACGTCTCGGCACTGCTCGCGCTGCCGGTGATGCCGGCCGGCACGCCGCTGCGCCGGGTGCGTGCGCAGGAGCGGGTCCTCGATGACGCGCTCGACTGGAGCCTGATCAACGAGGCCAGCGAAGTGATCGAGAATGGCGGTCGGGTCGATCTGGCGCGGCCCGTACTGAACGTCAACCGTGCCGTTGGCGGCTTGCTTTCCAGCGCGATCGCGCGCCGCCACGGCGCAGCCGGGCTCGAGGAGGAGTCGATCAACGTCACGTTCCGAGGCTCGGCCGGCCAAAGCTTCGGCGCCTGGCTTGCGCCGGGCGTCAGCTTCACGCTCGAAGGCGAGGCAAACGACTACACCGGCAAGGGCCTCTCTGGCGGCACGCTCGTCGTGCGTCCGCCGGCCGGCGCCGGCTACCTTGCCGAGGCCAACGCGATCATCGGGAACACCGTGCTCTACGGCGCGACCGACGGCCATGCGTACTTCCGCGGGCTCGCCGGCGAGCGCTTCGCGGTGCGCAACTCGGGCGCCAGCGCGGTCGTCGAGGGAGTCGGCGACCACGGCTGCGAGTACATGACCGGAGGACGCGTGGTCGTGCTCGGGGCGACCGGACGCAACTTCGCCGCCGGCATGAGCGGCGGCATCGCCTACGTCTATGACGAGCTCGGCGACTTCAAGACGCGTCGCGTGAACACGGCGGGAGTCAGCTTCGAGGAGATCGACGAAGCTGACGAGATCGAGTTGCGCGAGCTGATCGACCAGCATTACGCGCGCACCGACTCCGACGTCGCTCGTCGCATCCTCGAGGACTGGGAGGCGAGCCTCCAGCTGTTCGTCAAGGTCATGCCGAACGATCTCCGGCGCGTGCTCAACGAGCAGGCGGCGCTCGCCGGCGTCCTCGTCGAAGCCACCTAAATGGGCGAGCTCAGAGGCTTCATGAGGGTCGACCGTGAGGGCGTCCCGGAGCGCGATCCTGCTGAGCGCGCGCACGATTACCGCGAATTCACACTGAGCAGGCCCGTAGCCGAGCTGCGCGACCAGGGCGGGCGCTGCATGGACTGCGGGGTGCCGTTCTGCCACAACGGCTGCCCGCTCGGCAATCTGATCCCGGACTGGAACGACCTCGTCTACCGCGATCGCTGGCAGGACGCGATCGTGTCGCTACACCGCACGAACAACTTTCCCGAGTTCACCGGGCGGCTGTGCCCGGCGCCGTGCGAGGCCGCCTGCGTGCTCGAGATCCGCGAGGGCGACGCGGTGACGATCAAGCAGGTCGAGAACGCGATCATTGACAGGGCCTTCGCCGAGGGCTGGGTCGCGCCGCAGCCGCCTGCAGTCGAGACCGGACGCAGCGTTGCCGTCGTCGGCTCCGGGCCGGCGGGCCTCGCCGCTGCACAACAGTTGCGCCGTGCCGGGCATTCTGTGGTGCTGTTCGAGCGCGACGAGGCAGCCGGTGGCCTCGTGCGCTTCGGCGTCCCCGACTTCAAGATCGAGAAGACGATTGTCCAGCGCCGAATCGATCAGCTGATCGCCGAGGGGGTCGAGCTGCGCCTCGGCGTCGATGTCGGAGTCGACATCGACGCCGGCGAGCTGCGCGAGCAGTTCGACGCTGTCGTGCTGGCGATCGGGTCGCGCGTCCCGCGAGACCTCGTCGTGCCGGGTCGGGAGCTGCCCGGCATCCACTTCGCGATGGACTACCTCTATACCCGCAACCGCTGGGTCGCCTCGGAGTACGGTCCGCCGCCCCCCGCCGGTGCGCCGCCGCCGTCGCCGATCAGCGCCGCCGGCAAGCATGTCGTCGTGATCGGCGGCGGTGACACCGGGGCCGACTGCGTCGGCAACTCGGTCCGCGAGGGCGCCGAGTCGGTGACCCAGCTCGAGATCGTCCCCGAGCCGCCGGCGCATCGGCCCGACGCCGTGACGCCGTGGCCGCGCTGGCCGACGAAGCTCCGAATCTCCTACGCGATGAAGGAAGCGCGCGAGACGGCCCACGGGGAGCTCGACTTCTCGGTCGTGACGACCCATTTCGAGGGCAACGGCCGCGTCGCTTCGATGCACATCGCGCAGGCGGCACCGCAGCCGCCGTTCACGCCGGTCGGCGGGACCGAGCGCGGGCTCCAGGCCGACCTCGTTCTGCTTGCGATGGGCTTCCTGCATCCCGAGCACGCGCTGCCGGAGCAGCTCGGGTGCGCGCTCGACGCGCGCGGCAACGTGCAGGCGCCGGCCTACGCGACCTCCGTCGACGGCGTATTCGTCGCCGGCGACGCGCGTCGCGGGCAATCCTTGATTGTCTGGGCGATCAACGAGGGGCGCCAGTGCGCCGGCGCCGTCGAGCGCCACCTCGCGAAGCTTCGCGTATAAGAATGCGCAACACTTTCGCTACTACTCGCGCCCGGGCGCGTTGCAACCATCGTCGCGGCCGCACGCTTCGCCGCGCCCGCAGCCTCCCTTAGCACCCTCGGAAGGAGTCCGATTCATGCGTCATCCCCGTACGCCGCTTGCTGCTCTTCTTGCCCTGACGCTCGCCGCCGTCGCGCTCGTCGCCGGTTCGGCCCTGGGCTCGACCACCCCTGCGGGCAGCGCGGCGCATACCGCGCAGAGCGCGCACGCGGCTTCGGGGCGTCAGGTGGGGATCGGCGACGAGAACCCGCTGATGTTCACGAACCCGAACTACCTGTCGCTGCACGTCAAGATCGCGCGCTACTTCACGCCGTGGGACGTCGCGACCGGCGCGAGCCCGACCGACCTCTTCTATCTGCGCTCCTGGCTTGACGCAGCCCAGACCGCGGGCGTTCAGCCGCTGATCTCCTTCTACCACAACGACACCACCCCCGAGAAGATGCCCAGCGTCGCTGCGTACACGACCGCGATGAAGGACTTCGTGACGATGTTCCCGCAGGTCAAGGTCCTGTCGCCCTGGAACGAGGTCAACCGCGGCAATGTCCGCGAGCGCGGTGACAGCTACGACAGTCCGACTCCGAAGCAATCGGCGCAGTACTACCTCGCCTTGAAGAAGGTCTGCCCGGCATGCACGATCGTCGGTCTCGACGTGCTCGACTCGACGAGCCCTAGCGCGACGATCGCCTACATCAACGCCTTCAAGCACGACGTCGGCAAGAAGAACATGCCCCACATCTGGGGCCTGCACAACTACAGCGAAACGAACCGCTTCGAGGACAACGGCACCAAGGCAATGCTGCGCGACATCCCCGGGCAGCTCTGGCTGACCGAGACCGGCGGCCTCGCGCAGCTGCGGCCGAGCTTCAAGTTCAACCTGAAGCGCCAGCAGAACGCGACGAAGTACATGTTCTCGCTCGCCGACTCGAGCGGGCGGATCACGCGCCTCTACATCTACAGCTGGTTCGGCGACAAGCACAGTGCGCTGTTCGATGCCGGCCTCACCAACTCCGCCGGCAAGCCACGGCCCGCGTTCTGTGTCGTCTACGAGCACCTCCGGGGCAAGAAGCGCTGCCCCGTGAAGACTGTCAAGAACTGAGGCTGATAGCGGCTCAGGCGCCGCGGTGACGTCCACCGCGGCGCCTACTCTTCCTGGCGTTCCAGTCGAGCTGCCGGGGAGTTGTGAAGGATGCCGCTGTGCTTCATCGAGCCGCACGACGCGATCCGTGTGATCGCCGAGTCGGTTGGCCGTGAGGCCCGCCGGCAGCTCGTCGGCGAGGTCTACCACGCGTGGGTCGACGAGATCCCCGAGCGCGAGCTTGTGACCCATTACGCAGAGGCGGTCGCCGGGCTCGATGCCGACGACCTATCGATGCTCGCGACCTGGCACGCGTCGCTCGACACAGTCGGTCAGCCGATCGCCAACACCGACTTCCTGCTCTCGATCTATCCCTCGCTCGGCGAGCACCGGCGCGAGGCCCTGAAGGTCGCCGCCGGCCTTGGCAGTGAAGAGGCGTTCGACGCCGGCCGCGCCGAGGAGCATGCGCTCGCCGCGGTGCTGCCGCGCCTCTCGCGGGCGCGCGCCGAGGAGCTTGCAACGGAGTGCGTCGAGCTCTACATGTGGGATCGGCTCGGCGGGCCGAACTAGAGCATCCCGGGGAAGGTGTAGCGCAACAGGGCGGTACAGCCGATCGCCAGTAGCGCTACCAGAGGGATCGTCAGATGTTCATGGCATGGGCTCGATTACGTAGCAGCCGATCCCGGCGATGCCGTCATAGTGCCAGGCCATGAACGCGGCGCTCGCTCGATCCTGCAGCGACGCGGCGGCGATCGTTTCGCCGGCGAGACGCAGCGCGCGGTGGCGATCGTGGTCTGGCCCATCGGGCGTCTCGTTGTCGTGCTCCCACAGCTCGAGGCCGGCGCGTAGCAACTGGCCATCCTCGCGGTAGGTGCTCGAAAGCCGCGGGTCCTCGGCGCGTGCTGCTTCGAGCGGCGCCCCGCGCGCGACGAATGCCGTGACCTGCTCGTCGCCATGGCCGCCACTGCTGGCGTTGAGGCTGCTGTCGAGTGCGAACGCGAGCTCAGCGTCGAAGCAGATCCAGAGGCTGCGCCGCAGCGACCGGCGCTCGGGCGCTGGCGTCGAGCGGACCGCGCCGAATCCCGAGAGCTCCGCGCCGCCGGGTCCGCTGCCGCGCAGGCGGCAGAGCCACTCGCGTGCGCCTTCGGCCGCGAAATCGAGAGGGGCTCCGAGCGGACCCAGCGCGACCGCGGCGACGTTTGGGATCAGCGCATGGAAGCTCCCGTCGAGCTGTGTCAGCTGGACCGGGTCAGACAGCTCCGAGTTGCCGGCGGTGAGGACAACGCAGGGCTCGCCCCCACGGCCGAAGCAATGCAGCCCGACGGACGGATCGCTGAAGCTGAAGCTTGTCTCGGCGCCCACGAGCCGGAGCGTATGCGATGGGCTGGCTAAGATTGATCGATGCCCACCGTTGACGATGTCGAGGAAGCACTTGCAAACGTGATCGATCCCGAGCTCGGGCTCGACTTCGTCGAGCTTGGGCTGATCTACGAGATCGACGTCGACGGTCCGAGCGTCCACGTGACGTTCACGCTGACCTCGCCGGGCTGTCCGATCGGCCCGCAGGTGAGCGAGCAGATCGAGGAGTTCGTCTCAGAGCTCGAGGGAGTCGAGTCGGTTGACTCGACGATGGTGTTCACGCCGGCCTGGACGCCCGAGCTGATGAGCGACGACGCAAAGTTCGCACTCGGGTACTGAGTGGCAGAGCCCGAGCAGGACCTTTCGGCGCTCGGCCCGCGGCTGGCGCTGCGCTACCCGCGCGCTGCGGACGCGCCGCGGCTCTACGAGCTCGCGAGCGACCCGGAGGTCACGCACCCCTTCGCCTGGGGCCCATATGAGAAGCAGGCCGACGCGGCGGAGTGGATCGCGACGCTGCCACGCAACCGTGCCGACGGAGTCGCGCTCGAGTTTGCGATCACCGACCCGGCCGACCTGCCGGTCGGGATCATCTCGCTGCTCGAGGTTTCGTTGCGCGACCGCCGCGGCGTGATCGGGATCTGGCTCGGACGCGAGTTCTGGGGCTCGGGCGTCGGTGACGAGGCGGAGGCCCTGCTGGCGAAGGTCGCCTTCGAGGTGCTCGCGATCGAGCGGCTCGGCGCCTGGGTCGACGTCAACAACCAGCGCTCGCGGCGCGCCTTCGAGCGCCTTGGCTTCACCAACGAAGGCGTCCTGCGCTCCTTCCAGCGCCACCACGACAGGCCCCACGACCTCGTCTCCTACTCGCTGCTGCGCGAGGAGTGGGAGGGCTCGGCGATGGCGGCGGTCGCGATCGAGATCAGCGGTGTTCCGCCGGCGCGCTTTGTCTGCGATCCGCGCAAAGCGGCGTAGACCGTCGGGTGTGCTGCTCTGTCCAGCGTCCTCGCGCAGGGCACGGCGTGTCCGCGGGCTCGCCATCACGCCTCGGCGGCGAACGTGGGTTCACGGGAAGGGTGCGTCACCGCAAGGCGGCTCCGCGCGTTCTCCATCAGCGTCGAAGACGGCGGGACGGCGGCGAGCGCGTCCAGTAGCGCGTCGCCCTCGATCGCCTCGCAGCGGCACTGCGTCACGGCCGTGACGGTGGCCGTACGCGGGATTCGCTCGAGCACGCCGATCTCGCCGAAGTAGGCGGGCGCCTTCATCCGGCGGAGCACGCGGTCGGCGGCGCCTTCACCGCGCGCGGTGACCTCGACCTCGCCCTCGGCCAGCACGAAGAATTCGTGTGCCTCCTCGCCCTCGCGCACGATCACGGTGCTCGCGCTGAAACTCATCTCGCTGGCGACTGCCGCGAGGCGCTCGAGCACGGGCCGGCTCGCCTTCGAGAAGATGCCGAGTCCCTCGAGCAGCGCCACTCGCGGTGCGAGCGCTGCGGTCGCCACGGCGCTGGCGCGGTCGATCTCGACCAACGCCGGCACGCCGAGAAGTCCGAGCGCGAATGGCGCAAAGGCCATTGTCAAGAGGCCCACGTCGAGCCCGCCTGCGGAGACCACGAGCGGTGCGGCCAGCGTCCCGAGGGCGACCGCAGCGATGATGACCGACCAGAAGACGCCGAAGACGCGCGCCATCTGCTCGGCGGGAACGGCGCGCTGGAGCGCCGTGATCGCGAGGACGTCGACGACGAGCGTCGCCGCGCCGCGCACGATCTCGACCGCGACGGCGAGCGCAGGACTGTGCGTGACCGCCAGCAGCGCGGTTGGCAGGCAGTACCCGGCGACGCCGGCAAAGATGATCGGGGCCAGGCGCCGCGACGCGGCAAGCCGATTGACGGCGAGCGCCATCAGGACTCCGCCGACGCCGAGGGCGCCGAGTAGGTAGCCGAAGCCCTCGGCACCGGTTTCGAGCCGGTGCTCGGAAACCCCGATCAGGAGCACGGTGTCGGTGCCGTAGACGAACGCCATGAGCGCACAGAAGGCGACAAGCGTTCGCGCCACGTGGTCGGCTCCGATGGCGCGAAAGCCGACCGCTATCTGCCGCAGTGGTCCGGCGCTACCGGCCTCGGTGACGTCGACCGGCCGACTGCGCGTGCGCATCCTCGCAACGAGTAGCGCGGAGACGACAAAGCTGCCGGCGTTGACCGCGATCGCGATCGTCGGCGGCCCGAGCAAGAGCAGCCCGGCACCGACCGCCGGGCCCAGGACGATCGCCAGGTTGTCGATCGTGCCGTTGAGGGCGTTGGCGGCCACGAGTCCGTCCTCGCTGACGACCGAAGGGATCGTCGCGGCGACCGCCGGGTCATAGACGAGGCTCGTGATCGATGTGAGGGACGGGAAGACGAGCGCGAGCACGATCGGGGCGTGGGTGGCCGCGACGACCGCGAGCAGTCCCTGCCAGACGGCGCACAGGAGGTCGGCGCCGAGCATCAGGCGGACCCGCTCGGTTCGCTCCGCGATGACTCCGCCGTAGCTGCTCAGCAGCAACGCCGGGATCCAGCGCGCGAGGCCGACCGCAGCCACCCAATGTAGCGAGTGGGTCCTGTCGAAGATCAGCGCGATCAGCGCTACGTTGTAGGCCCAGCTGCCGGTCGAGGAGATGATCTCCGCGCTGATCAGCAGCCGAAAGTCGCGCCGTGCGAGCGCCAACCGATAGCCGCCTAGCCATCTGGAAGGCGCTCGGCTGGTCATCGCCCGCCAGCCTATCTTTCGGGCGGCTGCGGGCGAGCTGGGGGACGACGCCCACCGGGGCGTCGTCCCCCAGCTTTTTGAGTTGCTACTTGCGTGGCTTAGGCATGTGAAACTCCCGGTCGGGTCCCTTGTTGTCGCGCATCCGCGGATTCTCGTGTGGCACTGTGCGACTGACGGCCGAAAGCATAGCGCGCGCCGGAAACCGAATTCGACGGCGTAGAGCGTGCACATTGCATCGCCTTCAGCGAGCCCGAATAGCCCATAAAGAGTGGATCGCGATCCACGCACGCGCCGATATCGACGACGACCTGCCCTACCGATTAGGCTCCCGGCGCCCGCGACGGGCCTTAGGGTGGCCTAAGTACTCGGCCGCTGCGCTCCGGCACCCTTACAATCGAAGGGTGAGCGGAGCCACGGAAAGCCCCCGAAAGGAGCTCGAGATCGAGCGGATCCTGCTCGCCTCGCCGCGCGGCTACTGCGCCGGGGTCGACCGGGCTGTGCAGACGGTCGAGCTTGCCCTCGAGCGCTACGGGGCCCCGGTCTATGTGCGCAAGGAGATCGTGCACAACAAGCACGTCGTCGAGCAGCTGCGCGACCGCGGCGCGATCTTCGTCGAGCAGGAGACGGAGGTGCCCGAAGGATCGGTGACCGTCTTCTCCGCCCACGGCGTCGCGCCGAGCGTCCGCGCGAACGCGGAGGCACGACAGCTGCAAACGATCGACGCGACCTGCCCGCTGGTGACCAAGGTCCACGTCGAGGCGCGGCGTTTCGTTGCCGACGGCTACACCGTGATCCTGATCGGCCACGACGGTCACGAGGAGGTCGAGGGAACGATGGGCGAGGCGCCCGGGCACATCATCCTCGTGCAGAGCGAGGCTGACGTCGACACGCTCGAGGTGCCCGACCCGGAGAAGCTCGCGTACACGACCCAGACGACACTCGCGGTCGACGAGACGCGCTCGATCATCGAGCGCCTGCGCGAGCGTTTTCCGGCGATCATCGGGCCGCGCACCGATGACATCTGTTACGCGACGACGAACCGCCAGGCCGCGGTCCGCCAGCTCGCCGAGCAGTGCGAGCTCGTGCTCGTTGTCGGCTCGCGCAACTCCTCGAACTCGCAGCGGCTGGTCGAGGTCGCGCGCGACTGCGGTGCGCGATCGCAGCTGATCGACAACGCCGGGGAGGTCGAGGATGGGTGGCTCGACGGTGTTTGCACGCTGGGCATCTCCTCGGGGGCGAGCGCGCCCGAGGAACTCGTGACTGAGCTTGTCGCGCGCTTCACCGAGCGCGGCGTCACCGACGTTTCCGAGCTGACATTCACCCAGGAGGACGTCCGCTTTATGCTGCCGAAGACGATCCGTCCCGGCGCCAGACGGGGGTAGGCGCTGCCCGGCACGCTGATCGTCTCCGACGTGCACCTCGGGGACCGCACGGAGGGCGATGTGCTGCGCCGCGACGGCGCCGCAGAGGCGCTGTTCGCCGCGCTCGAGGGGACCGATCGGCTGGTGCTGCTCGGCGACTCGCTCGAGCTGCGAAACCGCCGCGTGCGCGAGGTGCTCGAAGCCTCCGAGCCGTTCTTCCGTGCGCTCGGCGATGCCCTCGGCGATCGTCGGCTGGTGATCGTCGCCGGCAATCACGACCACGCGCTCGTCGAGCGCTGGCTCGCCGGGCGCGAGCAGCCGCTCGGTCTCGAGCAGCGGATTGCGCCGGAGAACGCCTCCGATCTCGCCGCCGCTCTCGCGGCGCAGATGCCCGGCGCGAACGTCGAGCTCGCCTATCCGGGGATCTGGCTGCGCGAGGACGTCTACGCGACGCACGGGCACTACCTCGACGTCCACATGACGGTGCCGACGATCGAGCGGATCGCGATCTCGGTCAGCGGCCGTCTTGCGCTCGAGGGCGGCAGCGGGCGCTGGAGCGACGTGCATTCGCCGGACGACTACGAGAGCCTGCTCGCCCCGGTCTACGCCTGGAGCCACATGGCGGCGCAGAGCGGGCGCCCCGGGCAGGCGACAGCAGGGGGCGCTGCGATCAGGGCCTGGCGGACGCTGCGCTCAGCCCGCGGGGGTGGCGCGCGTGCCCGCGCGCTCGCTGCAGCGTTCCCGCTTGCCGTCAGTACGCTCAACGCCGCCGGCCTCGGGCCGCTGAGCAGCGAGCTGTCCGGTGAGGAGCTGCGCCGCGCCGGCCTGCGCGCGATCAGCGAGGTCGTCGAGCGGTTGCGGATTCGCGCGCGCCACGTCGTCTTCGGCCACACGCACCGCGCCGGGATGCTCGAGGGCGACATCGCCGCCGAATGGCTGACGCCGAACGGCGTCCAGCTCCACAACACCGGCTCGTGGGTCTACAGCCAGACGTTCCTCGACAAGGGCGACCCGCGGAGCCCCTACTGGCCTGGCAGCGCCGTGCTGATCGAGGACGGGGCACCGCCAGAGCTCCTGCGCCTGCTGGCAGATCGCCCGGCCGGTGAGCTCAGCGGCGTGCGCAGCGCCTGAGGCCTGCCGTAGTCGCGGTCGGGTGGCTGGCGCTGCGCATATCACTGCGCGAGCGAACAAAAGCGCGAGACGGTGGCGACGATTCCCGGCCGGTCGGACAGGAGATCAGCGGGCGGAAGGTCACTGCGCGAGTCCCGCCGTGAAGCAGACGGCGTCGCAGCGCACGTCGTCGCCGAGCTCGAGGACGAGCTCGCCTTCACGATGCTGGCGATGCTCGAACAGCAGGACCGCGCCGGCGTGGCTGACCTCGCGATCTTCCCCATTGACTCGAAAAAACCCGCGCTCGCGGCCGCCGCGTGGCTCGACCACTGCCCAGACGCCGCCGGCCTCGTAGGGGCCCGACCAGGGCGGTTCGGTGCGGTCCTCGCTCGGCACGACGAGCAGCGCGCCGGGCTCGTCCTCGGGGCGCAATGCTGCGATCGGCTCGCGCTCTAGGCCGAGCAGCTGCTGGATCGCGAGCTCGGTCTCGCGATAGCCTCCCTCGCCGTAGGTGTAGTCGGCGAGCATGCCGTCGGCGTTCCAGAGGTAGCGCGCCGGCCAGCCGGCGTTCTCATACTCCTGCCAGAGCGCGAAGTTCGTGTCGAGCAGGATCGGGTGGGCGATCTCGAGCCGTTCGATCGCGTCGCGCGCCGAGTTCTCGTTGGCGGAAGCGCGAAAGCCTGGGGCGTGGACGCCGATCACGACGAGCCCGTCGGTGCTGTAGCGCTCGTGCCAGCCCTTGACGTAGGGGAGGGTATGAAGCGAGTTGGGGCGGCAGAAGTCCCAGAACTCGATCAGCACCGGCCGGCCGTGGAGCTCGTGCATCGCGAGCGGCGTCGAGTTGACCCAGTCGGCCCGAGCTGGGAAGGGAGGGGCGGCGATCGTGTCGTGGGGCGGGCGCAACGGCTGGCGACGCTAGCAGCACCGCGGGCGACGGGGACCGCTTCGGGGTACTGTGCGAACCTTCCGGGCCGTGCGGAGCTTCGGCAGCGACAACCACTCGGGCGTCCCGCCGGCGGTCCTTGACGCGATCGTGGCGGCGAACGTCGACCACGCGATCGCCTACGGCGAAGACGAGTGGACGGAGCGCGCCCTGCAGTGTTTCCGCGATCAGCTCGGTGAGCAGGCCCGCGCGTTCCTCGTCTTCAATGGCAGCGCGGCGAATGTCCTCGCGCTGCGCGCCTGCTGCGAGCCGTGGCAGGGCGTGATCTGCACCGCCAACGCCCACATCCACGTCCACGAGGCGGGGGGTCCGGAGCGGATCGCGGGGGTCAAGCTGCACCCCGTGCCGAGCCCGGACGGCAAGCTCCGAGCGGAGCAGATCGACCCGCTGCTGGCGGGAGCCGGCGACGAGCACTCGGTCCAGATGAAGCTTGTCTCGGTCACCCAGGCAAGTGAGCTGGGAACCGTCTATTCGGTCGCTGAGCTGCGCGCGATCTGCGAGCACGCGCACGAGCTCGGGCTGCTTGTCCACCTCGACGGCGCGCGCCTTGGCAACGCGGCGGCGGCGCTCGGCCTGCCGCTGCGGGCGCTGACGAGTGACGTCGGTGTCGACATCGTCTCGTTCGGCGGAACGAAGCTCGGGCTGCTCGGGGCCGAGGCCGTGGTGTTGCTGGCGCCGGAGCTGGCGCCTGACTTTCGCTATCTGAGGATGCAGACAGGCCAGCTCGCGTCGAAGAGCCGCTTCCTCGCGGCGCAGTTCATCGCGCTGCTCGAGGATGACCTCTGGCTGGAGCTCGCCGGCCACGCGAACGCGATGGCGGCGCGGCTGGCGGCGGCCGTCGGCGCTGTCGTCGAGATCACCCAACCGGTCCAGTCGAATGCAGTCTTCGCGCGATTGCCGCGCGCGGCAATCGCGCCGCTCCAGGAGCAGTGGCCGTTCTATGTCTGGCACGAGCCGACGTCTGAGGTGCGCTGGCTGTGCTCGTGGGATACGAGCGCTGAGGAGGTCGACGCGTTCGCCGCAGCGATCGCTGCAGCCGTCGAACGCTTGTAGCGCCGGCGGGATCGTCCGGATTTCGAGCGCGCCCGTCAGCCGGCCGCCGGCCGCGCCAGCACGCAGAGCATTCCGCCGACGGCGTTCGAGCTCTCGCTGAGCGACCAGCCGGCGCGCTCGAGCAGCGCGATCTGGCCGGCGACCGGGAGGATCGTCAGCCACGGCTCGCGTGCGGAGTGGTGGCGGATCGCGTTGGCGCTCGCCACCACGCTCGTTGAGTCCTCGCCGTCGGGGTGGACAGCGAGGCTCGCGGCGAGGCGGCTGTCGGGTGCTGCTCGCGTGCGCAGCGCGGCGAGCAGGCTGATGTTTGTCGGCTCGTCGAGGTAGATCAGGAGGCCTTCGCAGATGAACAGCGACGGCGCTGTCACGTCGTGGCCGGCGGCTGTGAGGGCAGCGGCGACGTCGTCGCTGCGGAAGTCCGCGGACAGCAGGACGACGCTGTCGAAGTCGGCTCTCAGGCGCGCGAGTCGGCGTCGCTTGTCGGCCTGGGTTGCCGGCTGGTCGACCTCGAAATAGCGGACGCCGGGCGCGCTGAATCTCAGCGCTCGATCGTCGTAGCCGGCGCCGAGGATCACCACCTGCGCGACGCCGGCATCGAGTGCGCCAAGCACCTGCTCGTCGAAGAAGCGCGTGCGCTCGATCAGGTGGGAGCGCAGCTTCGCGCCGCCCGCCGGGCGCATGCCGCGAGCGATCTTGCGCTGGGCCTCGCCGTCACCGCCAGGCGTCCGCGGCCGCTCGAGCGTTGCGCGGAACGCTGCGACCGCCTGGCTCGAGCGCGACGCTCGCGGACCCCACCAACTCGGCTTGCACCAGCGCACGCCGCTTAGCCTGGTGCGAGGCCGGCAGCGTCGGGATCTAGGCCGTCGGCTTGCGGCCAAGCAGCCGCGCGAAGTTGACGTCCCAGCCGATCCCAAAGACCTTCGGGACGAACAGCCGCGGCTCGTCGGCGTTCCACAGGCGGCTCTTGGCCCGCGCCACAGTCGGGCGGCGGAAGTCGTAGGGGACGCCGAGAAACTTTCCGCTTCGAGGTTCTGTCGCTCCAGACATGTCTGCCCTCTCCGTTTGTCGTGGACTGCGCGAGACTGACGGTAGCGCAAGCAGGCGCGGGTATGTGCGTCCTTCGACGGTCGGCCCGCGGCGTGCTATGAAGGCGCAGTGACGCACCGCTTCGACACGATCGTGAAGTGCAGTCAGGGCCATCTCTTCATGACGATATGGGCACCGCTCGGCTCATTCAAGGCGGTCCGCCTCGGTCCGCGGCGCTTCCAGCGCTGCCCGATCGGCCACCACTGGGCGCTCGTGCGACGAGTGAACCCCGACGATCTAGACCCTGCAGCCCGCGAGGCCGCCGAAGCGGTTCACGACCTGCCGATCATCTGATCGCGTCTCAGGCGCTCGCTGCCGCGGACGCGCCTGCTAGCCGATGCTGCCGACCATCTCCAGCTGGATCAGGCGGTTGAGCTCGATCGCGTATTCCATCGGGAGCTCCTTCGTGACGGGCTCGATGAAGCCGTTGACGATCATCGCGGCGGCCTCGTCCTCGCTGAAGCCGCGGGTGCCCATGTAGAAGAGCTGGTCGTGGGAGATCCGCCCGACCGTCGCCTCGTGGGCGACCGTGACGTGGGGGTTCTCGATCTGGATGTCAGGCCAGGTGTCCGAGCGCGAGATGCCGTCCATCATCAGGCCGTCGCACTGGACGCGGGCCTTCGAGCCCTGCGAATGCGGGCCCATCTTGACGAGGCCGCGGTAGCCCATGATCCCGCCGTCCTTGGAGATCGACTTGGCGAGGATGTTGGAGGTCGTGTTCGGCGCGAGGTGGACGACCTTGGCGCCGGTGTCCTTGTGGACCCCCTTGCCGGCGACGCCGACGTTGAGGTGATCGGCGCGCGCGCCCTCGCCCATCAGGTAGGAGCCCGGGTAGAGCATCACGCACTTCGCGCCCATCGATCCGCCGACCCACTCGACGGTGCCGCCGGCGTCGACGCGGGCGCGCTTGGTGTTGAGGTTGTAGACATCCTTTGACCAGTTCTGGACCGTCGTGTAGCGCGCTTTCGCGCCTTCGTGGACGAAGATCTCGACGACAGCGGAGTGCATCGAGTTGACGCTGTAGGTCTGCGCCGTGCAGCCCTCGATGTAGTTCACGTCGGAGCCCTCGTCGGCGATGATCAGCGTGTGCTCGAAGGTGCCCTCGCCGGCGCCCTCCATGCGAAAGTATGACTGCAGCGGCAGGTCGCACTTGACGCCCGGCGGGATGTAGACGAAGGCGCCGCCCGACCAGACCGCGCCGTGGAGCGCCGAGAACTTGTTGTCCTGGGCCGGGACGCACTTGGTCATGAAGTACTTCTGGACTAGGTCGGGGTACTCGGTAACCGCAGTGTCCATCGAGCAGAAGAGGATGCCGAGCTTCGAGTACTCCTCCTTGAGGCCCTCGTAGACGGGCTCCTGGCGCCAGACGCCGATCACGCCGGCGAGGTGCTCGCGCTCGGCCTGCGGGATCCCGAGGTCCTCGTAGGTCTGCTTCATGTCAGCCGGGACGTCGTCCCAGGAGTTGAAGCGCCCGGTCGTCGGCGGCGAGTAGAGGACGAGGTCGTCGAAGTTGAGCCCCGAGAGGTCGGGTCCCCAGGTCGGGATCGGCTTGCGCTGGAAGATCTCGAACGACCGCTCGCGCTTCTCGCGCATCCAGTCCGGCTCACCCTTGATCTTCGAGAGCTCGCGGATCACCTCGAGCGAGACGCCGCGGCGCGCGACCAGCTCACCCTGGTCGGTCTCCACGATCGGACTTGGCTTCGAGACTGTCGCCACAACACCTATCTTAGCGGTCGGGATCAACGAGCTCGCGCTTCCCTAATCCCGCCTACCCCGTCGCCGCGCCGAGCAGCACCTCGCCCGCGCTCAGTCGGCCGCGCCGACCGGCCAGGTGCCCTCGCCGGTCAGCGCGTGGCGGAGCACCTTGAGCGACAGAAGCGCGCATTTGCGGCGCGTCGCGGAGATATCGATCCCGAGCAGTTCGAGCATCCAGTCGGCGTCGAGCGCAGCCGCCTCGTCAGCGGGCATCCCGATCAGCTCCTCGGAGGCGATCGACGCGGCCGCCTGCGAGATCGCGCAGCCGTGGCCGTTGAAACGCAGATCCTCGATCCGTCCGTCGGCAAGGCGGATCTGGATCCCGAGCTCGTCGCCGCAGAGCGGGTTGTACTCGTGGGCGTCGAGATCGTGGGGGTCGAGCTCGCCGAAGTTCCGTGGGCGCTTGTAGTGCTCGAGGATGAAATCGCGGTAGAGGTCGTCCATCAGGCGAAAACCGCCTGGGCCTTGGTGATCGCTGCGACCAGGGCGTCGACGTCCTCGCGGACGTTGTAGGGGCCGAAGCTCGCGCGCGCGGTCGCGGCGACGCCGAGCTTGGCCATCAGCGGCTGGGCGCAATGGTGGCTCGCGCGGACGCAGACGTTCTCGCGGCCGAGCAGCTCGGCGACATCGTGGGGGTGGATGCCTTCGAGCGCGAAGGAGACGACGCCGCCGCGGTCATCGGCGCTCGGCGGCCCGAAGGTACGGATTCCGGGCAGCTCAGTCAGGCGCTCGAGCGCGTAGGCGGTCAGCTCGCGCTCGTGCATGCGGACGCGGTCCATGCCGAGCGTTGCGAGGTAGTCGACGGCGGCGCCGAGGCCGATCGCCTGGGCGATCATCGACGTGCCGGCCTCGAACTTCCAGGGCAGCTCGTTCCAGCTCGAGCGCTCGCGCGTGACGCTCGCGATCATGTCGCCGCCGGCGAGGAACGGCGGCATCGCCTCGAGCAGTGAGGCGTCGGCGTGGAGGACTCCGACGCCCGTCGGGCCAAGCGCCTTGTGTCCGGTCCAGGCGTAGAAGTCGGCGCCGATGCCGTTGACGTCGACCGCCATCTGCGGTACCGCCTGGGCGCCGTCGATCAGCACGAGCGCGCCGGCCGCGTGGGCGCGGCGGACGATCTCCTCGACAGGGTTGATCGTGCCGAGGACGTTGGAGACGTGCGTGACGGCGACGAGGCGGATGTCGCCGCGCGCGAGCTCTGCGTCGAGCTGCTCGAGCGAGAGCATCCCTGCGTCATCGACGTCGAGGTAGCGGAGCGCCGCCCCGGTGGCCTGGGTCGCGAGCTGCCAGGGGACGATGTTCGAGTGGTGCTCCATCTCGGTGATCAGCACGGCGTCGCCACCCGCCAGGTTCGTGCGCGCCCACGAGTAGGCGACGAGGTTGATCGCGTCGGTGACGTTGCGGGTGAAGATCGTCGTCCGCGGGCGCCCGCCGGTGAAGGCGGCGATCCGCTCGCGCGCGCCCTCGAACAGCGCGTCGGCCTCCTGGGCCAGCGGGTAGACGCCGCGGTGGATGTTGGCGTTGTGGTTGCGGTAGTAGTCGTCGAGCGCCGCGAGAACCTGCTCCGGCTTCTGCGAGGTCGAGGAGCTGTCGAGGTAGACCAGGCGCTTGCCATCCAGCTCGCGGCGCAGGATCGGGAAGTCGGCGCGGACGTCGAGCTCAGCCGAGACGCTCGCCACCACTACCTCGCCAGCGCGTAGCGCTCGATGTCGGCAGCTGCGCTCGCGAGCTTCGCGCCGATCTTCTCGCGAATCAACGCTTCGAGCGCCGGGTCGTCGAGCTGGACGATCAGCGGTTCGAAGAACCCCTCGACGATCACCCGGACCGCCTGCGGGCGGGTCAGGCCGCGGGTCTGCATGTAGAAGATCAGCGCCTCGTCGAGCTCGCCGACAGTACCGCCGTGCGATGCCGAGACGTCGTCGGCGCCGACGAGGACCGACGGGATCGCGTCCAGCTCGGCTTCGGCGGACAGCAGCATCGTGTGGATCTGCAGGTAGGTGTGGGTCTGCTGTGCGCCCGGGTGGATCTGGATCAGGCCTTCGAAGCTCGCGTGGCTCTCACCTGTCGCGGCGCCGCGCCAGTGGACGTCGCCGCCCGACGGTCCGGTCTCGTGCAGGTCGACGGCGAAGACGTCGAGGTGCTCGTCGCGCTCGGCGAAGAAGATTCCGCGGAACGCCATGTCGCCGCCCGCTCCGGCGACAGCGAGCTCGTCGTGATGGTGGATCAACGCGCCGCCGAGCAGCGCCGGCAGCCAGTGGCAGTAGGCGTCGCGCGCGACCTCGACGACCGAGGTCGAGACGTCGTGCACGCCGCCCTGACCCCAGTCGACGACCTGCGCCAAGCGGCAGCGCGCGCCGTCCTCGAGGTAGAGCTCGAACTGGCCGGCGTGGAGGGCGTCGCCGTCGATCTGCTCGGCGAGGCCGTACTCGCGCAGGCGCAGATCGCTACCGTGGTCGGCGATCGCGAGCGTGTGGGCGTACTGAGCTGTGCCGCCTTCGCTGATCTCGTAGACGATCTGGAAGGGCTCGGCGATCTGGAGGCCCGGCGGGACATAGAGGAACGCGCCGCCGCTCCAGAGCGCGGCACTGGCGGCCTCGAGCTTGTGGCGGTCGAGCCGCAGGCGCCGCAGGTAGTAGCGATCGAACAGCTGCGGGTGATCCTTTGCCGCTTCCTCGAGGCTGCAGAGGATCACTCCTCGCTGCGCCAGGTCGGCGCCCAGCTGTGTGTAGACGACCGAGCCGTCGCGCTGGACCAGCACGCCGGCTGAAGGCGTGCCGGCCAGGAACTGTTGTCCCTTCGCGTCCGGCGAATGGGTGCGGATCTCGAGCGCGTCGAGGTCGAGCTGCTCGAGGCTCGTTGTCCAGAAGCCCGAGCGGCGCCAGTTGGGCAGCGGCAGCCGCTCGTAGGCCGCAAGTGCCAGCGCGCGCGAGTCTGCGAGCGGCATCCGTTCGGTGCCGGAACCTGCGAGCGCATAGTTGAGTGTCGCCTCGCGCGCGGTCCCGGCCTTCCTTGGAGCAGGCGTCGTCTCGGGCGGTGTGGTCTCAGGCATTTGCCCCGACCTCTTCGCGGATCGGGTCGTAGCCCTCGCGCTCGAGGCGGGCGACGAGCTCGGGTCCGCCGCGCATCACGATCCGCCCATCCATCAGGATGTGGACGAACTGCGGCTTGACGTAGTCGAGGATCCGCTGGTAGTGGGTGATGATCAGGGCGCCGATCCCCTGCTCGTCGTGGAGCTTCGCGACGCCCTCGGCGACGGTGCGCAGCGCGTCGATGTCGAGGCCCGAGTCGGTTTCGTCGAGTACCGCGATCTGGGGCTTCAGCATTGCCATCTGGAGGATCTCGGCGCGCTTCTTCTCGCCGCCGGAGAAGCCGTCATTGAGATGGCGCGAGGTGAACGAGCGGTCGACGTCGAGCAGGCGCACCGCGTGGTCGAGCTCGCCACCGAACTCCTTGACCTTGATCGGCTCCTCACGCTGGGCGTTGATCGCCATCCGCAGGAAGCTCGCGACCGAGACGCCGGGCACCGCGACCGGGTACTGGAACGCGAGGAAGAGGCCGAGCCTGGCGCGTTCGTGCGGCGCCATCTCGTTCAGCTCCTGGCCGTCGAACAGGATCTGACCCTCTGTGACCTCGTAGCTCGGGTGGCCCATGATCGTGTTGGCCAGCGTCGACTTGCCGGAGCCGTTCGGCCCGAGCAGCGCGTGCAGCTCGCCCGTGCGTACGGTCAGGTCGACACCGCGAAGGATCTCGCGATCCTCGGTGCGGACGTGCAGGTTGCGGATCTCTAGCTCGGCCAAGTTGATCTCCTTGCGGGTCGCCTCACGCGGCGACTGGCTTCTTGGGTGGGAGGGGAGTGAGTTCAATCAGCGCCGGCGCCGGGACAAGCTCGGCGAGCGTCGTCTCTTGCAGTGTCTTGATGATCGAGCCGCGCACACGCGTCCACAGGACCTTCGTCGTGCAGACGTGCCCGGGGTCGGTCTCGCGGCTGCAGTGCAACGTGCCATCGGCGTCGCTCGAGATGCATTCGACAGGGGCGATAGTGCCCTCGAGCGCCTCGACGACCTCGGCCATCGTGATCGCCGCGGGGTCGCGAGCGAGCAGGTAGCCCCCGTGCGCGCCGCGGCGGCTGTCGATCAGTCCGGCGCGGCGCAGCCGCGCTACGAGGTGCTCGAGGTAGGCGAGCGGCAGGCCCTCGTACTCGGCGATCTCGGTCAACGGCACCGGGTGCTCGCTGCCGCGGCGCGCGAGCTCGACCATCACGCGCACGCCGTATTCGGATTTGGTTGAGAACATCATCGCGCCAATAACCTACCTGCCGGGTAGGGTATCAGCCGCCCTACAGCTGGCGGCGCGCCGGTAGCGTCTTCGGTAGCGGCTCGGCCTGGAGCGTCCTGATGTCGGCGGCGATCGCGTCGGGATCCATCTGGGTGATGTCGGTGTAGCCGACCCGCGGCTTGCCGGTCTTGTCGAGCAGGTCGACGAGGATCGAGTGGTCTGACTTCGAGGAGTTGACGGCGAGCTGGGGCTGGATGCCGAAGAAGCGCCAGATCGGCTCGAGCTGCTTGCGCGAGCCGACGAGGTACTGCATCTGCCCGAGCATGTCTTCCTTGATCAGGAAGGCGGCGACGTTTGGCGGCGTGTCCTGCTTGGGGTCAACGCTGACGGCGATCGTCGGGACACGCCGCGATAGTTCGTTGAGCGCGCCACGGATCTGCGAAACGACGATCGGGCAGTCGGTCTGGCAGGTCGAGTACACGAATGTCAGCACCACGACCTGGCCGCGGTAGCGCGACAGGCTGATCGTGTTGCCGTTCTGGTCGCGTAGCGAGAAGTCGACCGGCGGCTGCGAGGACGGGGCTGTCGGGCCGTAGAACCCGTTCACCTTCTGCGAGGCAGACGCAGAGCCGCTCGCCGGTCCACTCGAGCTTGCCGACAGCGTGACGATCACGACGATCGCCGCGGTGCAGAGCACGGCTACTGTCAGCGCGAGGCGCAGTCGCGGGTGCATTCGCTAAGAGTACGTCGGCGGGGCGCAGACGAAGCGCGGCAACCCGCGAGGACGAGCCCTGCGGCGCGCTATACTTTGTATAGTTGTAAATCCAGACAAGAGTTCGGGAGTTTGAGATGAGCCCGTCGGGCGCTGAACTAATCCGCAAGGTCAAGAGCGAGATCACCGAGACCGACCCGCAGGTCGTTCATGGCCTGCTGAACAACGGCGTCGCGATCATCGACGTGCGCGACGGCGAGGAGTGGGCGCAGGGCCATCTGCCGGGCGCGACGCACGTGCCACGCAGCTTCCTCGAGTCGCGGATCGACGGCGTCGTCCCCGACCACGCCCAGCGCGTGATCCTCTACTGCGCCTCCGGCAACCGCTCGGCGCTGGCGGCGCGCACGCTGAGCGAGGACCTCGGCTACGAGACGGTCGAGTCGATGACCGGCGGCATCACGCTGTGGAAGGACCGCGGCTACGAGGTCGAGGTCCCGAAGACGATGACGGCCGACCAGCGCGAGCGCTACTCGCGCCACATCCTTGTGCCCGAGGTCGGGGAGTCGGGCCAGCAGGCGCTACTCGACGCGCGCGTCCTGCTGCTTGGCGCCGGTGGCCTCGGCTCGCCGACCGCCCTCTACCTGGCGGCGGCGGGGGTCGGGACCCTCGGGATCGTCGACAACGACGTCGTCGACCTCTCGAATCTGCAGCGCCAGGTGATCCACACAACCGGGCGGATCGGCGTGCCGAAGGTCGAGTCCGCGGCGGAGACGATCCACGCGCTGAACCCCGACGTCGAGGTCGTGCAGTACCAAACCCGGCTCGATGCCTCGAACATCATGGAGATCATCGAGGGCTGGGACATCATCGTCGACGGCGTCGATAACTTCCCGACGCGCTACCTGCTCAACGACGCGAGCGTGCGGCTTCAGATCCCGGTCGTGTCGGCTTCGATCCTCGGCTTCGACGGCCAGCTGTCGATCTTCAAGCCGTACGACGGGCCCTGCTACCGCTGCCTCTTCCCCGAGCCGCCGCCGGCCGAGCTCGCCCCCTCGTGCGGCGCCAACGGCGTGCTCGGAGTGCTCCCGGGGACGATGGGCCTGCTCCAGGCGACCGAAGTGATCAAGCTGATCATCGGCGCCGGCGACCCGGCGATTGGGCGCCTGCTGCTCTACGACGCGCTCGCGGCGACGCTCAGCGAGGTCAAGGTCCGCCGCGACCCCGACTGCCCGATCTGCTCGCGGCCCCCGGAGTCGATCACCGACGCCGAGATGGGCGTGTTCCCCGACTACGAGGCGTTTTGCGCCGCTGCCGGATAGGTTTCGCGCGATGCCGAAGATCAAGATCCCGCCGGTCCTGCGCGCGTCGGTCGGCGGCGAGCGCGAGGTCGACGCCCCGGGCGAGAACGTGCGCGACGTGCTGCACGGACTCGTCAGCGCGCACCCGGCGACCGAGACCCAGCTCTTCGGCGGTGACGGCGAGCTGAACCGCTACGTCAACGTCTACCTCAACGACGAGGACGTGCGCGTGCTCGATGGACTTGACACCGCCGTCGGCGCGAGCGACGTGCTCGTCATCCTGCCGGCGATGGCCGGCGGCTGATCCCGCTCGGAGCCGTCCAGGCCGTCGATCGTGATGGCCCAGCCGACTCGCTATCGTTTGTAAAGTGATGAGTGCGCGCCAGCTTCAGAACCGCCCCTGCGGCGGGCGCTACACCGATATCGTGCAGTCGATCGGCAACACGCCGATCGTCGAGCTGAAGCGACTCTCACCGAAGCCGGGAGTACGCCTGTGGGCAAAGCTCGAGTCGCACAACCCGACCGGGTCGGTCAAGGATCGCGTCGCTCGCGCCCTGATCGAGGACGCCGAAGAGAAGGGTGCGATCGCCCCCGGCCAGGTGATCCTCGAGCCGACATCGGGCAACACCGGCATCTCGCTCGGAATGATCTGCAAGCTGCGCGGCTATCCGTTGAAGGTCGTGATGCCCGACAACGTGACGCCGGAGCGCACGCAGCTGCTCGAGATGTGGGGCGCCGAGATCGTCTATTCGGAGGGTTCGAAGGGCTCCAACGGCGCCGTCGAGCTGGCGCTTGAGATGGCCGCCGCGGACTCGCGCTACTACATGCCCTACCAGTACGGCAACGAGGCGAACCCGCTCGCGCACTACAACGGGACCGCCGTCGAGATCCTCGAGGAGCTCGACCAGGACGTGACCGCGTTCGTCGCCGGCCTCGGCACCGGCGGCACCCTGATGGGCAACGCCCGGCGGATGAAGGAGGTCCTCGGGGACGCCGTCAAGATCGTCGCCGCCGAGCCGATGCAGGGTGAGCCCGTTCAGGGCCTTCGCTCGCTCGACGATGGCTTCATCCCGCCGATCATCGATCTTGCCCTACTCGACCGCAAGATCTTCGTGACGAATAGTGATGCGATCGTCTGGACGCGCAAGCTGCTCGACGAGGAGGGCATCTTCGCCGGGGTCTCCTCCGGCGCGATCGCTCGTGTGGCGGCCCGGATTGCCGGCGAGCTGGATGAGGGCAACGTCGTCTTCATCGTCGCCGACGACGGCTGGAAGTACCTCTCGAGCGGGATCTACACGCGACCGCTCGAAGAGATCGAGAACCTCGAGTCGACGCTGTGGTGGTGAGGTGATGCGGCCTTCGCCGCATCACTGTTGAGCGATGAAGATCAGTCGCGCGCTGTATGACGAGATCGTCGAGCACGCGCTCGAGGATGCTCCGAACGAGTGCTGTGGGATGGTCGCGAGCGCAGACGGCGTCGCCAGGCGCGTCCTGCGCGCGACGAACATTCACGCCAGCCCGCTGCGCTACGAGATCGAGGCCGGCGAGATGTACAGGCTGCTCGGCGAGATCGAGGAAGCCGGCTGGGAGCTCGGCGCGATCTACCACTCGCACACGCGCAGCGCGCCCTACCCGTCGCAGACCGACGTCAACATCGCCGTGCCGCCGGAGCTCGGGACGCCGCTTTGGCCCGGGACCGTCTACGTGATCGTCGGCGTTGCCGGTGAGGAGCCGGACGTGCGCGGCTTTCGGATCGACGGCGACGGCGTCGCGGAGGTCGCGCTCAGCGTGCAGTGATGTCCGCGCCGCTCGTCTGCCCCGCCTGCGGAGCGCCGCAAGCCGGCGAGGAGCGCTTCTGTGGGGCCTGCGCCGTGCCGTTCGGACCGGCCCGGGGCGAGCTGGATGTCGATCCGCGCCGCGAGCACGCGCGCAAGATCGACCCGCGCTACGCCCAGGGCCCGCTCGTCTGGGCGGCCGGGGCGCGCAACCAGGTCGAGGCCGAGTTCATTGCCGGGATGCTGCTCGAGGAGGGTGTGCCAAGCCTGATCCGCCGCGCCCCCGGCTTCGATGTGCCCGACTTCATGGCGAGCGGGCCGCGCGAGATCCTCGTTGCTGCATCTGGCGCCGAGGTGGCGCGCGAGCTGCTCGTCGATACAGGGCTGCGTGGCGAGACGGGCGTGCCGCGGCCCGTCGCGCGCCGGACGCAGCTGATCGCCGGGATGCTGCTGGCGATCGCCGTGGTCGCGATCGTCTTGTTCATGGCTACGCACACGTGGGATTAGGGCGCAGCGCGGGTCCCGCGCGAGGCCCGGTCGAAAGCCCGATCCAGGCCGGCGCCGAGGCGCCCTACAAGCGCATGCACGGAGTCTGCCCGTAGCGCCAGCTCAAGCGCAGGCCGTGGCCCGCGCTGTGAGCAGCTCGCGCTCGCGGCTGTTTTCGGTCAGGCGCGCTGCCCGCTCGAACTCGCTGCGCGCCTCGTCTGTGCGTCCGAGGCGCGCCAGCAGGTCGCCGCGGACGCTCGCCAGCAGGTAATAGCCGGACAGCGAGGGCTCGCCGCGCAGCGGCTCGACAAGCGCGAGGCCGACCTCGGGCCCGAACGCCATCGCCGCGGCGACGGCCCGGTTGAGCGCGACGACGGGGGAGCCGGTGATCCGTGTCAACGCCTCATAGCGCTCCGTGATCTCCTGCCAGTCGGTCTGCTCGGCGCTCGCTGCACGCGCGTGGCAGGCGGCGATCTGGGCCTGCAGCATGTACTGCCCGGCGGGTGCAGCGAGGCGCTCGGCGCGCCCGAGCGCCGCCAGGCCGCGGGCGATCAACAGCCGGTCCCAGCGCCCGCGGTCCTGCGCGGCGAGCAGGACCGGATCGCCGGCCGCGTCAGTCCGCGCGCCGAACCGCGAGGCCTGCAGCTCCATCAGCGCGACGAGCCCGTGCACCTCCTGCTCACCGGGTACGAGCTCGACGAGAATCCGCCCCAGACGCAACGCCTCCTCGGCGAGCGTCGGACGGATCCAGTCCTCGCCCGCGCTCGCCGAGTAGCCCTCGTTGAAGACGAGGTAGATGACCTCGAGCACGGAGCCCAGTCGCGGTCCGAGCTCGTTGCGGTCGGGAATTGCGAACTCCGCCCGCGCCTGCGTCAGCGTGCGCTTGGCGCGGACAATCCGCTGCGCGATCGTCGGCTCGCCGACAAGGAAGCCGCGCGCGATCTCGGAGGTCGTGAGACCGCCGAGCAGGCGCAGCGTCAAGGCAACGCGGGCCTCCGTCGCCAGCATTGGGTGACAGCAGGCGAACATCAGCCGGAGCACGTCGTCTTCGATCGACTCGCTGATGACCGCGTCGAACTCGGCGCCGGCGAGCGCGAGCTCTGCGCCGATCGCGCGGGCGAGCTCCTCCTGCCTTTGCTCGAGGCGCCTGCCGCGGCGCAGCAGGTCGATCGCGCGGAACTTCGCCGCTGCCATCAGCCAGGCGCCCGGTTTCTCGGGGACGCCCGACTCGGGCCAGCGCCGCAGCGCGTCGACGAGCGCGTCCTGCGCGAGGTCCTCAGCGAGACCGAGGTCGCCGACGATCCGCACGAGGCCGCCGATCAGCCTCGCCGACTCGATCCGCCAGACGGCCTCGATCGCGCTGTGGGTCGCCGCGTCGCTCACGCGTTCAGTGCTCGAGTGCCTGCGCCGGCGGCGGCTCGGAGAGCTGGGCCGCCTCCTGCAGCTCTGCCGGGAAGTCCGACATTTCGAAGATCCGCCGCAGCTCGATCACGACATCGCCGCCGATCGGGACACGCTTCGCCCACTCCAGCGCCTCCTCCTTGGACTTCGTCTGGATGATCCAGTAGCCGCCGACCAGCTCCTTCGTCTCGGCGAACGGCCCGTCGGTCACGACCCGTTTGCCGTCGGCGAACGAGATCCGTGCGCCCTCGGAGGAGGGGTGGAGTCCGTCGAGTGCTAGCAGCACGCCGGCCTTCGTCAGTTCCTCGTTGTAGCGGCCCATCGCCGCGACTGCCTCGACGTCGGGCGTCCAGTCGCCCTCGCTTTCGAGCCCCGGGTAGATCAGCATCATGAAGCGCATCGTTGGTCCTCCTACGAGTTGGTGGCTTGCCTGTCTACCTCAACACCGAACGGCGCGCACGAAAATCGACACGACGCTCGCAGATCAGCCGAATTGGAGCTCCCAGCCTGCGCGATCGATGCGGTAGAGGACGTGCGGGCGCAGCGGGTGCCCGATTGCGACACGCGGATTGTCGAAGTCCTCGGCGGGGTCGCGGTGCATGCCGAGGCGTTCCATCACCCGCGTCGAGCGCGTGTTGGTGCTCGCCGTGAACGAGACGAGCTGCTCGAGGCGGGCCTGCCCGAAGGCGAACGCCATCGCCGCGCGCGCGGCCTCGCTCGCAAGTCCTCGGCCCCAGAACTCCGCCGCGAGCCGCCAGCCGATCTCGACCGCCGGAGCGAACGGCATCTCCGCAGGTGCGGGCTGGAGCCCGACAAAGCCGATCAACGACGCCTCACCGGGCAGCTCGACCGCCCACAGTCCGTAGCCGCGGTCCTCGAAGCCCGCCTCGATCCACTCGATCGCTGTCGCCGTCTGCTCCGCGGTCAGCGTCTCCGGGAAGTGCTCCATCACGGCCGGATCTGCGTTCAGCGCCGCGAACGGCGCCAGATCACTCTCGCGCCAGCGGCGCATCAGCGTGCGCTCGGTCCGCAAGCTCGGACCGTCGGGCGGTCCTACGGCGCTTCGAGGCTCAGGCGTAGGCGGGCTGGCCGGCGCCGAGGGCGATCGCTTCGATCTCCTCGGCCGCCCGGTCGAACTCCTCGTCGGCGAGCACCGGAGTGCCCTCGAACGGGAGGTCGCGCTGCAGCTCGAGCCACGAGCGGCAGCCGGCGTACTCGTCTTTGACCTTGACCGTGACCGGACGCGGGATCCGATAGGTGCGAAGCAGCAAGACGTGGAGCGGATGGCGCCGCTTCCACTCGAGCCGCTTCTCGGCGTAGTCAGGAGTCCAAACGTAGAACGGCGAGAGCGCGTCAACGACCCGCGGGTCGGTCACGGTGTACTGCGCGGCGACCTCGGCCCAGGCGCGGATCCGTACACGGTCGGGCGGCAGCAGGGCGAGGCCGGAGCGTGCGCCGTGAAGCGCCGGCTCGCCGTCGGCCCAGACGCCTTCCTCGAGCGCGCGGCGAAGCTCAGGGCGATGTGACTCGCGAACCAGGTCGGCGCGCTGGTGATCGAACGTCGGGTAGAGGAAGAACCGCTCGTGCTCGACGTCGAAGTGCTTGTTCGGCTCGCGAATGCCGCCTTTACGCAGCGTTACGAGCTGTTCGCCTTCGGCGAGCGCACGGACGGTTACCGCCCATTCTTTGAACGCAATTGGCATCAGAACCAGGGAGGGTCGGGAAAAACGTCGCCGCGCCAACAAAACCACCACGCGTGAGCGACTCGTGAAGGATACGCAATCACGGCAAAAACTCCAAATTTCGCTGCTATTTAGCGCTTTTCTGGCCGCGATTGGTGCCCGCCCGGGGTCGCAAATAGCACATGACGAAAGCCGCCGAGCGGCGAGCGCTCGGGGCTGGAGGCGGGCCCGCCAACGGCACCGACGCGTACGCGGCGTGCGCTCCCGCAGGCGCACGCCGCGCTGCTCCCTCTCCCCAGGTTGAGAGCGCCTAGCGGACTATGCCGCCAGCGCTTGAGCCTCTTCGTGCTCGGTCTCCGCAAGATGCTGATGTGACGGGCAATAGCCGTTACGGGCAAGCGGCGCGCGCTGGCAGGCGGTGCCCTTGCGCGTCATCGCCCGGCACTGCAGTGGGTTGCCGTCCGCGTCGTGGCCGGCAGGCGGCAGCGCCGCGACGAACTCGTCGGCGAGCAGCATGTAGCGCGAGATCACCGAGTAGACCTGATGCTGACACGAGACCGGGAAGTAGCTGCGTACGTCGCAGAACAGGGTCCGTGCCGGGCGCGCGAAATAGTGACGGTCACTGGCGAGGCGCCGTACCGCGGACTCGCAGGCCCGCAGCACGTGCAGCTGATCCTCGAGGTAATGGCGTCCCCCATTGCGACGCTCGACCAGCGGGGAGAGCTCTCGGTAAATGCCCCGGCTGAACTGGTACATGAGTCACCTCTTCCGTTGTCCTCTGCGCGGCTCCCACGCGCTCTCTCGGCTGAGGAGTCTTCTCTCGCCGTATGAAGGGAACCCTTCGGGCGTGTTACGCCTGGCTTAAGGACGGATCTCGGTGAGCGGCGGCGCAAACGACTGCAACGGCCGGCGCCGGGCGGCGCCGGCCTACCAGCGCTCGACGCGCGCCGTGCCGTCGGCCCCGACGACGGTGTGCAGGCTGTCGAGCGCGTGATCGAGCTCGGGGAAGTCCGCGCGCGCATGGACGCCGCGCGTCTCCTCGCGCAGCAGCGCGCACGTCGCGATTAGCCGTGCGAGCGCGTTCTTGTCGGCGAGCAGGCGCTCGAGTCCCTCGCGCGTGCGCCGCAGCCCGGCGAGCCGCCAGAGCGCGAGCTTCGTCTCGGCCGAGACCTCGAGGCTCTGGGGTGTCGCCGCCACGGCTTCGACGCCGGCAGCCAGAGCCGGCTCGTCGACGGCGGCCAGCGCCGCTCGCGCACCGAAGACGAAGCACTCGCTGAGCGAGTTCGACGCCAGGCGATTTGCACCATGAAGACCGGTGCAGGCCGACTCGCCAACCGCGAACAGGCCGGGCAGCGTCGAGCGCCCGTCGAGGTCGGTCGTGATCCCACCAATCATGTAATGCGCGGCCGGGGCCACCGGGACGAGCTCGCGTCGAACGTCGAGGTCGAGCTCGGCCAGCGCCTCGACGATATTCGGGAACAGCGCCGGGTCGACCTCACGCATGTCCAGCCAGACGCAGCTCTCCCCGCTCTCGCGCAGGCGTTGATCGATCGCGCGGCTGACCTCGTCGCGCGGCTGCAACTCATCGACGAAGCGTTCGCCTGATCCATCGAGCAGGCGAGCGCCTTCGCCGCGGATCGCCTCGGTCATCAGGAACCCCTCGCGTCCCGCGATCCCGGTCACCGCTGTCGGGTGAAACTGCATGAACTCGAGGTCGGCGAGCTCGGCACCGGCCGCGTGGGCGAGCAGCATGCCGGTGCCCAGAGAGCCCGGCGGGTTCGTCGTGCGAGACCACATTGCCGCCGCGCCACCGGCGCAGATCACGACCGAGGGCGCCCGCACGATCCGTCCGTCCTCGCAGCTCACGCCGGCACAACGACCGTCGCCGACGAGCAACGCCGTGGCGCGCGCGTGCTCGAGCACCTCGATCAACGGTTCTTCGGCGGCGAGTGCCGAAAGCTGGCGGACGACGCGCCGTCCGGTCGCGCTGCCGCCCGCATGCACGATCCGCCGCACCGAGTGACCACCTTCGAGTCCGAGCGCGAGTCGTCCGCGGCGATCGGCATCGAAGCGCACGCCGAGCCGCTCGAGATCGTGCACGCGCCCCGGAGCGGCTTGGCACAGCAGCGTCGCCGCCGAGCGCCGCACCAGGCCGCGGCCGGCGATCTCCGTGTCGTGCAGGTGGATCTCGGGGCTGTCCTCAACGGCCAGGGCCGCTGCAAGCCCGCCCTGAGCCCAGTAGCTCGCGGTCTGCGCGAACGACGACGCCGTGATCAGCACGACCCGCCCCCCGGCGGCTGCCGCAACGAGCGCCACGTACAATCCCGCGGCGCCGGCGCCGACCACGGCCAGGTCGGCCTCGATTCGGGAGGCGCTCGCCATTCAGCGCTGTACCGTACCTCGATGACCCGCCCGGTCTACGTCTCTCACGCGGCAGTGCTCGGGCACGACACGGGACCGCACCATCCTGAGTGCGCCGCTCGCATCACGGCGATCGAGGCCCAGCTCGAGCGCTCCGGCTGGCACGGCTTTCAGCGCGTCGTGGCGCCGGCCGTCGAGCGCGAGCTGCTCGAAGCGGTCCACAGGCCCGACTACGTGGCGACGCTCGAGGCCTTCTGCAAGCTCGGCGGGGGCGCGATCGACGCCGACACCGTTGCGGTCGGCGCGTCATGGGAGGCCGCCCTGCGCTCGGCCGGCGCCGCAGTCGAGCTGACCGAGCGCCTGCTGAGCGCCACGGCAACCACCGGCTTTGCCGCGGGACGCCCGCCCGGCCACCACGCGACGGCGGCCCGGGCGATGGGTTTCTGCCTGTTCAACAACGTCGCCCTGGCCGCTACCCACGCGCTGCGAAACCATGGCCTCGAGCGGATCCTGATCCTCGACTGGGATGTTCACCACGGCAACGGAACGCAGGACATCTTCTACGCGAGCCCGAGCGTGCTCTACGTGTCGATCCATGAGAGCGGGATCTATCCGAATACCGGCGCCGGCACCGAGACAGGCGCCGGCGCGGGTGCGGGTTTCACGCTCAACCTCCCGGTACCGGCGCGCTGCGGTGACGACGTCTTCACGGCGCTCGTCGACCGGCGCGTCGTCCCCTTGGCGCGCGAGTACGAACCGCAGCTGGTTCTGATCTCGGCCGGCTATGACGCCCACGCCGAGGACCCGCTGGCCGATTGCCTCGTCACCGAGCGGGGCTTCGCGGCGATGACCGCATCGCTACGCGAGCTCTGCAACGAGCTCGGCGCGCCGCTTGGCGCGGTCCTCGAAGGGGGTTATTCGCTCGAAGCTCTCGCTCGCTCGGTCGACGCTACGCTCGCGCAGCTCGCCGGCTGACCAACTCAGCTCGCGCCGCTGGCCGCGGTCGCGCCGCTCGCCCCGGACACGCCGCTCGCCCCCGGGGCCGCGCTCGCGCCGCTAGCTCCCGTCGCGCCGGCCGCGTGCGCGCCGCCCGCGCCGGTCGACCCGGAAAGCCCGCCGGCGATCGCCAGCACGACGGCAGCCACCAGGAACAGCCCGAGCAGGCTCGCGAGCGCCGCCGGCAGGCGCCAGCGCGGTACCCGCTCGATCCGTGTCCGCGCCGCGTTCCCGCAGCGCAGGCACCAGTCCTGACGCTCGGCGATCGGCGCGCCGCACGCCGGGCAGCTCATCGCCCGGCGGTCTTCCGATCGTGGGCGCCGCTGCCGACCGCAGTCCCGCAGTGCGGGCAGAAGTTCGCCTCGCTGCCGTGGAGCGTCGAGCACGCTGCGCAGACGCTGATCCCTGGCTCGCGTAGGGCGATGACCTCGCGGCGCTGGTCGAGCGCTCGCTCGAGCAGCTCGCGCTCGTCGTCGATCGCACTGAGTGCACCGAGCTTGTCCGCGACCAGGCCGGGTCGCTCCTCGCCCTGGCGGTGGCTCTCGAACACGAAGCCGCCGAGGTCGCGCAGGGCCAGCTCACGCCGCCGGCTCAGATACCGCAGCCGGCGGCGCAACGGCGCTCGCTGCGTGAAGCTCGTCGCGCTTGCCTCCGCGACCGTCTCTGGAGTGCCGTCACCGACCACCTCTGGCGCGCCGTCTGTGTCCGGGGCTTGCGTGCCGTCCCCGACCAGCCCTGGCGAGTCCTGCTCGGCTTGAGCCGCGTTCGCGCGGGGCGCGCGGGTGCGCCGTCGCGGCGCCGGATTCGAGCCTTCCACGAGGCCAATGCTAATGGGTAGTCCGCGAGCGTTCCGCGCCCGCGGGCGGTGCCCGGACGACCTAATCGCCAGTCGCGGCGACCAGAGTCGCCCAGGCTTGCGCGACTCGCCGAGCCATCGTGTCGCTCGAGAACGCGCTCGCCCGCTCGCGTCCCGCGATCCGTGGGTCCTCGGCGGCGAGCGCCGGAGCCAGTGCCGCCGCCCAGCCGCCGCGGTCATATGGCGCACACAGGGTGCCGGAGATTCCCGCCAGCGCCTCGGCATGGATCCCGACCGGCGTCGCCAGCACAGGGACGTCGCAGGCCAGCGCTTCGAGCACCGCGAGCCCGTAGCCCTCGGCGTCCGAGGGCACGAGCACGGCATTCGCCGCGTTGATCGCGAGCGTCACGTGGTCGGGTGCCATCGTCCCGAGCGTCAACAGCCGCACGTCCCCGGCGAGCTCGCGCGCCCTGTCGAAACGCTTGGCCGCGCGCGCCGGGTCGGCGGGGAAGAGCAGATACGGCTCGGCCGGATCGAGCCCGAGTGCGAGACGCGCGGCATCGCGCGGGATCGGACGGAAGCGCTCCATCGCAACCCCGCATGGCAGGATGGCGACCTTGCCCGCGTGCTCGGGCAGGAACGACGCCAGCGACTCCGACACCGTCGCGACGAGATCGAGGCGCGGCAGCGCCGCGAGCGTGATCCGCAGCGATCGCGGATTGCGGACATCGGTTCCGTGCAGCGTGACCGCGTGGTATGGCGCGCGCAGCGCCAGCGCCGGCCACGCGGTCAGCCCGAAGTGGGCATGCACGACGTCGAAGTCATCAGGTCCGTAGCGGCGACGCAGGGCGAGCGCCGCGAGCGGGTAGGAGCTCGCCCCCGGCGTGAACTCGAAGAGCTCGATTTCGTGTCCGGGAATCCTCCGCAGTGCCGCGACCTGATCGCGAACGAAACTTCCGCGACCGGGGCTGCCGGGCGACGCAGCCATGTTCGAAACGACGAGTGCTCGCACGTAGCCACGATATCCGTGGAGGCCGTCTGGAATCATGGCGGGCGGTGACTGCCTCCGCGCCCCCACCGCGCGAGCGCCCGATCGCCGTGTTCGACTCCGGCGTCGGCGGCTTGACGGTGCTCCAGGAGCTCCTCGTCGAGCTGCCCCACGAGGACTTCCTCTATCTCGGCGACACCGCACGCTTCCCCTATGGCGAGCGCAGCGTCGCGGAGCTCGAGCGCTTCGCACTGGACATCGCCGAGGTCCTGCTCGCGCGCCGCGCCAAGCTGCTGGTCGTCGCCTGCAACGCCGCCAGCTCGGCGGCGCTGGACCCGCTGCGCGAGCGGATGCTCTCGACGACGCTTGGCGTCGAGGTGCTCGGCGTGATCGAGCCGGAGTCGCGGATCGCCGCCGGGTGCAGCGTCAATCGTCGCGTCGGCCTGCTCGCCACGAGCGCGACCGTCGCGAGCGGCGCCTACGAGCGCGCGCTGCGGACCCACGCCCCGGACGCGGTCCTCACGAGCGTCGCCTGCCCCGACCTCGCGCCGATCATCCAGCAGGGCTTCCCGGTCGACAACCGCGTCGTCGACGCCGTGCGCCGCTACTGCACGCCGCTGCGCGAAGCCGGCGTCGACACGGTGATCCTCGGCTGCACCCACTACCCGCTGATCGCCCCGATGCTCCAGCGAATGCTCGGGCGCGGCGTCACGCTGATCAGCTCCGGCCGCTCGCTTGCAGCCGCGGTCGCCGCGACGCTCGAGCGCGCCGAGCTCGGCAGCGAGGAGACGGGGGAGGGCAGCTACCGCTTCCTCTGCACCGGCGACGTCGAGGCGTTCCGCAGGGTCGGCTCGCGCTTCCTGCAGCTGCCGATCGATGAGGTCGAGCACGTCGAGATCGCCTCGGCGGTGGCGGCATGAGCCCGCAGCGAAGCTACGGCCGCGCCGCCGACGAGTGCCGCCCGACCGAGATCGAGGTCGACTTCGTCAAGCCGGCGACAGGCTCGGCGCTGATCGCGGTCGGGGAGACGAAGGTGATCTGTACCGCGTCGGTCCAGGCCGGCGTTCCGCGCTGGCTTTCAGGCAAGGGCCGCGGCTGGCTGACCGCCGAGTACGGGATGCTTCCGGCCTCGACCGGCGATCGCAAGCAGCGAGATATCGCGCGCGGTCGCCTTGACGGCCGGACCGTCGAGATCCAGCGCCTGATCGGGCGCTCGCTGCGCGCCGTCGTCGACTTCGAAGCGCTCGGCGAGCGCACCGTCTATCTCGACTGCGACGTGCTGCAGGCCGACGGCGGCACCCGCTGCGCTTCGATCACGGGCGCCTATGTAGCCCTCGCTAGGGCGGCTTCGCGGCTGCTCGCCGCGGGTGAGCTGGAAAAAACGCCGTTGACCGGTGCCGTCGCCGCCGTGTCCTGTGGCGTTGTCGAAGGCGTCCCGCTCCTCGATCTCGACTACAGCGAGGACTCCACCGCCGAGGTCGACGCGAATGTTGTGATGACTGCCGACGGTGGGCTCGTGGAGGTGCAGGCCACGGCCGAGCGGACGCCGCTCTCGCGTGCGCATCTCGACGAGCTGCTGGTGCTCGCGGCGCGCGGCATCGAGATGCTGCGCGAGGCCCAGCAGGCAGCGATCGAACGGTAGCCCCGTGGCGCTGATCCTCGCGACGCGCAACCCGCACAAGCTGCGCGAGGTCGCGCGCCTGCTCCTCGCCACGCCGCTCGAGGCCCTGCCCGACGACGTTGTGCTGCCGCCGGAGACGGGGGAGACATTCGCGGAGAACGCGCTCGGCAAGGCCCGCGCCGCCGCCGCGCAAACCGGTCGCGCGGCGATCGCCGACGACTCGGGGATCGCCGCCGACGCGCTCGACGGCCGTCCCGGCGTGCGCTCCGCGCGCTACGCCGGCGAGCAGGCGACCGACGAGGAGAATCTCCAGCTGCTGATCGCCGAGGTCCCACCCGGCAGCGGTTTGCACTACATCTGCTCGCTTGCCTACGTCGACCCCGAGCGCGGCGAGGAGCGGATCTTCGAGGCCGCCTGCGACGGCCATATGGCTGGCGCAGCGAGCGGGACCGGAGGCTTCGGCTACGACCCGGTCTTCATCCCGATCGACGGTGACGGGATCCGAACGATGGCCGAGCTGAGCGACGCCGAGAAGGACGCGATCAGCCACCGCGGGCGGGCGCTGAGGGCGTTCGAGGACTGGCTCGCGCGGCCGGACTGATGGGCGACGAACAGGCCAAGGGGCGCGCCGCCGCGCTGTCGGTTGCCTCGAACGCGGCGCTGATCATGGCCAAGCTGATCGCCGGGACCGTCACCGGCTCGGTCGCGATCCTGACCGAGGCGGTCCACTCCTCGATCGACCTGCTCGCCTCGCTCGTCGCCCTGATCTCGGTCCGCAAGGCCGGCGAGCCGGCCGACGCCGAGCATCTCTACGGCCACGACAAGATGGAGAACCTCGCCGCCGCGACCGAGGGCGCGCTGATCCTGCTCGGCGCCGGGATCATCACCTACGAGGCGATCAACCGCCTGATCCACAGCGCCCGCGTGCACACGGTCGGCGTCGGGATCGCTGTGATCGGCGTGTCCGCCGCCGTCAACCTCGTGGTCTCGCGAATCATCGCGCGCCGTGCGCGCGAGACGGGCTCGGTCGCGCTCGAAGGCGACGCGATGCACCTCAGCGCCGACGCCTTCTCCTCGGTCGCGGTGCTCGGCGGTCTGATCCTGATCGCTATCACCCATGACTACTGGATCGATCCCGTTGTCGCCCTGCTGGTCGCTGCCGGCATCGTGATCGCGGGCGCCCGCCTGCTGCGCCGCGCCTCCGGCGCACTCGTCGACGAGGCGCTGCCGGAGTCCGATCTCGAGACCGTTCGCAACACGATCCGTGAGCTCGGCGGCCCGCGCGGGGTCGTCGGCTTCCACAAGCTGCGCAGCCGCAGCGCCGGGGCACGCCGCTACATCGACCTGCACCTCCAGTTCGCCACCGGCACTACGCTCGAGTCCGCCCACCAGACCGCGCACGTGCTGACCGACGAAGTCGGGCGCCGCCTCGACGGCGCCGACGTCCTGATCCACCTCGAGCCGGCTGACCGCGTCGAGCCGGGAACGGAGATTTGAGACGGCTTCTCAGCGCAGGTTGATCGCGGCGGCGATTGCGACGGCAATCGCGACCGAGGCATAGCCGCGGTAATGCGAGAGGACGAGTAGCGCCGCGGTGACGAGGCAGGCCAGCACCGTCAGCAGCCACGGCAGACGCGAGAGCCGCATGCGCGTATCTTTGCGGGTCGTGGGACAGTTCGCGTTCGCCGACCGTGTTGCTGCACTGGTGGCGGAGCGTGAGTCCCAGATCGTGCTCGGCTTGGACCCCGATCCGATGCGCCTGTGGGACGTCGCCGCCGCCGCGTTCGCGGGTGACGGCACGCCGGCCGAGCGCACCGCGCGCGCCGTGCTCGCCCACTGCCGCGCGCTGATCGACGCGGCGGGTCCGGCCTGCGTCGCGGTAAAGCCGCAGCTCGCCTGCTTCGAGCGCCTCGGTGCGCCCGGCATCGCGACGCTCGCCGAGGTGGTCGACGCCGCCCACGCGGCCGGGCTGCTGGTGCTCGCCGACGGCAAGCGCGGCGACGTCCCCGTCACCGCCGCCGCCTACGCGCAGGCGCTCGCCGGCTCGGTCAGCGGACCGGCCGGCGAGCTCCAGGGCCTTGGCGTCGACGCGTTCACGGCGAACCCGCTGCTCGGAATCGACGCGCTCGAGCCGCTGATCGCGACCGGCGCCGGCGTCTTCGTGCTCGTGCGCACCTCGAACCCAGGCGCCGCGGACGTCGAGGATCTCGAGCTCGCAGCCGGCGGCGCACTGTGGGAGCGCCTCGCCGAGATCGTCGACTCGCTCGGGCAGCCGCGAGAGTGTGGCCTTGCCGACGTCGGCGCTGTTCTCGGAGCGACCGAGCCCGCCCACCTCGAGCGCGCCCGCGAGTTGATGCCCCACGCGATCTTCCTGCTGCCGGGGGTCGGCGCTCAGGGCGGCCGCGTCGAAGACCTCGCTCCTGCTTTCGCCCCGGGGCCCGCGGCGGGGCTCGTGACTGCCTCGCGCAGCATCGCCAACGCGCCGAGCGAGAACGGGCATGGGCCGGCAAAGGCGGCGCGGGCCGAGGCCGAGCGCCTGCGCGAGCTCGCCTGGTCGCTCGCGTGAGCGCGGTTCGCTAGCCTCGCGGCGATGCAGCCGGCCCGCCGCGCGATCACGCTGCCGCGAGCGTTCGCGCTGTGCCTGATCGCGGGAGTGCTCGCGGTGCCCGGGGTGGCGCGTGCGAGCCCGCAGCGACCAGAGCTCGCGGCAAAGGAGGCGATCCTCGTCGAGGCCGACACCGGCGCGACGATCTTCTCCTACCACGCCAATCGCGAGGTGGCGATCGCCAGCACGACGAAGCTGATGACCGCCTACGTGACGCTCGAGTCCGACCCGCTGGCCCGCGACGTCCTCGAGCACCCCTACTACCCGGAGACCGCCGACCAGTCGCTCGCTGGACTGCCGTCGGGTTACCGCTACAGCGTCGCCGACATGCTGCGCGCGATGCTGCTGCCGAGCGGCAACGACGTCGCCCACAGCCTCGGGATCGACATCGGCGGCTCGACCCCGCACTTCGTCGATCTGATGAACGCCGCCGCACGAAAGCTCGGCCTCGACCACACGCACTACTCGACGCCGATCGGCCTCGACACTGCGGGCAACTACTCCAGCGCCGCCGACCTCGAGACGCTCGCCTACGCGTTGATGCGCGACCCGTTCTTCGCCGCGGTCGTGCGCGAGCGCTACGCCTACCTGCCCCACGGTGTCGAGGTCGACAACACCAACGACCTGCTCGCCTACCCGTTCGTCAGCGGGATCAAGACAGGTCACACGCTCGACGCGGGCTACTGCCTTGTCGGCGCCGCCAGCTGGCACGGCGTACACCTGATCAGCGTCGTCCTCGGGGACCCCGACGAAGCCGACCGCGACGACGACACGCTGGCCCTGCTGCGCTACGGGCTGGCGCTCTACCACCGCGTCCACGTTGCCGTGAAGGGACGGGCCTACTACAGGGCAAACACGAACGGCACGCGCAAGAGCGTCGCGCTCGTCGCAGCTCATGCCGCCACGCTGGTCGTGCGCCGTTCGAGCGGCCTGCATGTCGACCTCGACGACGTCCCGAAGGACATCGATGGACCGGTTGCGGCCGGGACGCAGGCCGGCAGGATCGAGGCCAGCGACGACGGTCGCGTCGTCGCGACGATCAGCCTCGTGACAAAAGCCGCGGTACGCGATCCGCCGTCGTCGAGCCCGCTGCGGACGATCGCCGAGATCGCCGCACTGGTCGTGGCCGCGGGGTGTACCCTGCGCCTCATGCGCAGGCGTGCGACTGGGGCGTTTCGCCCGCGGGCCCGCAGGTGATCGTCACGGTCACGCTCAACCCGGCGATCGACAAGTCGTTGTCGGTCCCGAGCCTGCGGCTCGGCCGCCGCCACCGGACCGTCGAGCGCCAGACGCTCGCCGGCGGCAAGGGCGTCAACATCGCGCGGATGCTGAAGACGCTCGACCAGCCGGTGATCGCGACAGGCTTCATCGGTGGCGCCGCCGGAACCCAGATCGTCGAGCAGCTGACGCGCGAGTCGATCGTCAACGACTTCGTCCGGATCGCTGAGGAGTCGCGCACGAACACCGCTGTCTTCGATCCGACGACCGGTGAGGAGACCGAGATCAACGAGCAGGGTCCGGCGGTTGAGCCGGGCGAGCTCGAGGCGCTCAGCGAGAAGCTGCGCTACCTCGCGCGTGGCGCCGCGATCGTCGTCGTCGCCGGTTCGCTGCCGCGCGGCGTCCCATCCGACTTCTACGCGACGCTCGTGCGCGAGCTTCGCAAGCTCGACGTCCTGACCGTTGTCGACACCGACGGTGACGCGCTGCGCGCGGCGGTCCGTGCCGAGGCGGGAATCGTCTCACCGAACCTCCACGAGGCCGAGCAGCTGATCGGTCAGGAGTTCGGCGACGACGACGACCGCGCCGGTGCCGTCCGCGAGATCGTCGCGCTCGGGGCGCGCGAGGCGCTGATGACGACCCCCGACGGCTGCTGGGCCCAGGTGCTCGTCGACGGCTCGCCGCAGCTCTACCGGGCGACGATCGCCCCGCGCGAGCCGGTCGCGACGGTTGGCTCGGGCGACGCGTTCCTCGCCGGTTACCTCGCGGCGCGCTACAGCGGTAGCCCGCCCGACGAGTGCCTGCGCTTCGGTGTCGCCTGCGGCGCCGAGTCGACCGGGCGCCTCGGAGCGGGCCTGATCGATCCGCGGGCCGCCGAGCGCCTGCGCGCCGAGGTCGAGCTGACGACGATCGCGCTGCACGCAAACGTCGGCTGACGAGAGCCCGAAAACCTCAAAATGCGTCGATCCCGGCATCGGCGCGAGCGACCGTTGGTATGCTCGCAAGTGGCGTTGCAGGGCGCCCGGAACGGCGCCTTCGAGCCATCGTCCTCCGTCCGCTCAGAACCCTAGGATCGCAAAATGGAAGTAGAAATCGGCCGTGGCAAGAAGGCACGGCGCGCTTACGGCTTCGACGACATCGCGATCGTGCCCTCGCGGCGCACCCGCGACCCCGACGACATCGACATCACCTGGAAGCTCGGTGACTACCGCTTCGAGCTGCCGATGCTCGGTAGCGCGATGGACGGGGTGATCTCGCCGACGACGGCGGGCATCATCGGGCACCTCGGCGGCCTCGGGGTCCTCAACCTCGAAGGGATCTTCACCCGCTACGAGGACGCCGAGGAGCAGCTCGAGCGGATCGCCGCGCTGCCCAAGGAGCTCGCCACTCGCGAGATGCAGGAGATCTACAGCGAGCCCGTCAAGGAGGAGCTGATCGCCCAGCGGATCCGCGAGATCAAGGCCGAAGGAGTCGTCTGCGCCGCGTCGCTGACGCCCCAGCGCGTGCTGCGCTACTACGAGATCGCGCTCGACGCGGGACTCGACATCCTCGTGATCCAGGGGACCGTCGTCTCGGGCGAGCACGTCTCGAGCTCGACCAAGCCGCTCAACCTGAAGGAGTTCATCCCGACGCTCGACATCCCTGTCGTCGTCGGCGGCTGCGCCTCCTACAACACCGGCCTGCACCTGATGCGGACCGGCGCGGCTGCGGTCCTTGTCGGCGTCGGGCCTGGCGCGGCGTGCACGACGCGCGGCGTCCTCGGCATCGGCGTGCCGCAGGCGACGGCGATCGTCGACGTCGCCCACGCGCGCTCGCAACACATGGTCGAGACGGGCGAGCTCGTCAAGGTGATCGCCGACGGCGGCATGCGCACCGGCGGCGACGTTTCAAAGGCGATCGCCTGCGGCGCCGACGCGGTGATGATCGGCAGCCCACTGGCCCGCGCCTTCGAGGCGCCCGGTCACGGCTTCCACTGGGGCATGGCGACATTCCACCCGACGCTCCCGCGCGGCGCGCGGGTCGCGACGACGCAGAACGCGACGCTCGAGGAGATCCTCGTCGGGCCGGCGAGCGAGAACGACGGCACGCTCAACCTGTTCGGCGGCCTGCGCACGTCGATGGCGACCTGCGGCTACGAGGACATCGCCGAGTTCAACGGCGCCGAGCTGATGGTCGCACCGGCGCTCCAGAGCGAAGGCAAGCAGCTCCAGCGCGACCAGGGCGTCGGGATGGGCTCGCTGGGCAAGGCCGAGGTCCTCGTCAATGACTAGGAATGGCTTGCGAAGACGTTCTGGGATCGTCGGCCGTTGACCGACGCGCTCGCCGCGACGAACTCGCCGGCGAGCGCTGCTGTGCGCCCTGAGGGGACCGATGAGGTGCTCGTCGTCGACTACGGCGGCCAGTACTCGCAGCTGATCGCGCGGCGCGTGCGCGAGTGCGGCGTCTTCTCCGAGCTGCTGCCATCCGACGTCAGCGCCGAGGAGATCGCCCGCCGCGCTCCGGCCGGGCTGATCCTCTCCGGCGGCCCCGCCTCCGTCTACGCCCCCGGGGCTCCGCCGCTGGACACGGCGCTGCTCGAGCTCGGGATCCCGGTGCTCGGCATCTGTTACGGGATGCAGCTGATCGCGCACACGCTCGGCGGCCTCGTCGAGCGCGCCGAGGTCGGCGAGTTCGGCCGCTCCGAGCTCAACATCCGCGAGCCGGGCCACCTGTTCGCTGGACTCCCGGCCGAGCAGACCTGCTGGATGTCGCACCGCGACACGGTTCGCCGCGCGCCCGAGGGCTTCGCCGAGCTCGCCTCCTCGACCGTCTCACCGGTCGCCGCCTTCGAGGATCCCGCCCGCGGCATCTACGGCATCCAGTTCCACCCCGAGGTGGTCCACACCCCTTACGGCCAGCAGATCCTGACGCGCTTCCTCGAGGACGTCTGCGGCTGCGAGCGCAGCTGGAGTCCGGCTTCGATCATCGAGGAGCAGGTCGCTCGGATCCGCGCCCAGGTCGGGGGCGGCAAGGTGATCTGCGGCCTCTCCGGTGGCGTCGACTCATCGGTCGCGGCGCTGCTCGTCCACCGCGCGATCGGCGACCAGCTGACCTGCGTCTTCGTCGATCACGGCCTGATGCGAAAGGACGAGGGCGAGCAGGTGATCGCTGCCTTCCGCGACACCTTCAAGGTCCCGCTCGTCGCCGTCGACGCCGAGCAGCGCTTTCTCGAGCGCCTCAAGGGCGTCAGCGAGCCGGAGCGCAAGCGCAAGCTGATCGGCGCCGAGTTCATCCGCGTCTTCGAGGAGGAGGCGGCGAAGCTGTCGGGTGTCCGCTACCTCGTCCAGGGAACGCTCTACTCCGACGTGATCGAGTCCGGCGGGCGCAAGGGCTCGGCGACGATCAAGTCCCACCACAACGTCGGCGGTCTGCCGGACGACCTCAGCTTCGAGCTCGTCGAGCCACTGCGGATGCTCTTCAAGGACGAGGTCCGCGCCGTCGGTGCCGAGCTCGGCCTGCCCGAGCGCCTCGTCTGGCGCCAGCCGTTCCCCGGCCCGGGCCTCGCGATCCGGATCGTCGGCGGCGAAGCGACGAAGGAGCGCCTCGACCTGCTGCGCGACGCCGACCACATCCTCCAGGACGAGATCCGCAAGGCCGGCCTCTACCACGACCTCTGGCAGTCCTTCTGCGTCCTGCCCGACGTCCGCACTGTCGGCGTCCAGGGCGACGAGCGGACCTACGGCAACGTGATCGTGATCCGCGCGGTGACCTCCGACGACGCGATGACAGCGGACTGGGCGCGCCTGCCCTACGACCTGCTCGAGCAGATCGCCTCGCGGATGATGGGCGAGCTCGCCGCCGTCAACCGCGTCGTCCTCGACATCACGAGCAAGCCCCCGGGCACGATCGAGTGGGAGTAGCTGTTCCGGGGGGCGCATGCGCCCCCCGGCCGACCGGCGCATGCGCCGGTCGGGTCCTCGTCGCATGCGACGAGGACGTGCCTACTGGGGACCGAAGGGGACCAGCGAGATCGGCCCGAGCGGGATGTGCGCGTCGCGCTCGATGAACGCCTTCGTGTACTCGACGCGGATCTCGACCTCGTCGCCAAGCTCGCCGCGCAGGCGGTCGGCGAGCGTGTTCGCCTCGTCCTCGGTCCAGGCGCCGACGAGTAGGTAGCGCCAGTTGCGCTGGCTCGGGATGCCTTCAGCGGCGAGCCGCTGGGCCAGCGCGACCGCCTCGCGGTGGCTCGCAAGGCTCAGCCGCACCTCGAACTCGGGGATTCCGCTGGCCTTGGCCTCCTCGGCCTCGGTCTGCTGCTCGCCGGCGTGGGCCTCGCTCTGCTCCTGTGCAACGGCGCTGGCGTCGGTCGCGAACGCCGCGTCGGGGCTCTGCCAGGTCTCGGCGTCCTGGTTCCAGTGCGTGAGCGTGAAGCTGGCCTGCAGCTGCTCCTTCGTGGCAAGTTCGCGCAGCGCCGCCTCGGCCGCCTGCGCGTCCTCGCGTGTCCTCGCGTAGGCGAAGACGAGATTGTCGTCGTGCGTGACGACGGCGTGGCGGCGCAGCTCGCGGCGGGCGTGGACGTAGAGCTCGGACGCGGCGGCGTGGAGGCGGTCTGCGCCGGTGCCCTGCGCCAACTCGACCTCGACGCGCCAGTCCTCGTCGTCGCTGTAGGGCTCGCTCATCGCGGCGCCATCATTGCAGGAAGCCGCAGCCGCCACCCGGCTTCCTCTATCATCGATTGCCGCGCCGCGCGCTTTCGCGTGGCGATTTTTGTGTGATGAAGACCTACGTCGCAAAGCCGAGTGACCGCCAGCGCGACTGGTACGTCGTCGACGCCTCGGGCAAGACGCTCGGGCGCCTCGCGACGCAGATCGCCGACACGCTGCGCGGCAAGCGCAAACCGACCTATACGCCGCACATCGACACCGGCGATTTCGTCGTTGTCGTCAACGCCGAGAAGATCGCCGTGACCGGCAACAAGCGCGCCGACAAGCTCTACTACCGCCACTCGGGCTACCCCGGCGGCCTGCGCACGCGGACCTTCGATCAGATGATCGCGCGCCGCCCCGAGGAGGTAATCCGCCTCGCGGTCAAGGGCATGCTGCCCCGCAACCGTCTCGCCCGCAAGCAGCTGACCAAGCTCAAGGTCTACGCCGGCCCGGACCATCCGCACATCGCCCAGCAGCCAACCGAACTGGAGCTCCGCAACTAGTGTCCGAAGAAGAGACCTCCGCAGAAGAGACCTCCGCTCAGCAACCGTCTGAAGAGCAGCAGCCGCCTGCTGCGGAGTCTCTTCCGGCCGAGGAGACTGCACTCAGCGAGGACGCGAGTGCCGAGGCACCCGCGGAGGAGCAGCCCGTTGCTGAGTCGACGGAACCGGCCGTCGCGGCCGCTGCTGCGGCGCCTGCGCCTTCGCGGCCGGCCGTCCCGGGTGCCGATCTCGAGGTCGACATCGTCCCTGAGGGCGTCGACCCGCTCGCCGCCGAGCGGCGCTACTCCTCCTATGACGAGGACGGCGAGGGCGAGGAGCCGGCTGAGGTCGAGCTGATCGAGGAGGTTGTTGTCGTCGAGCCGATCGAGGCGGTGACGATCGACCTCGGCGCGGGTGCACGCTACAGGGCGACGGGCAAGCGCAAGACTGCAATCGCGCGCGTGACGCTGCGCCCCGGCAGCGGCAACTACACGATCGACGGTCGCACGCTCGAGGCATATTTCCCACGTGACACGCTGCAGCGCAACATCCGCCAGCCGCTCGAGACAGTCGGATACGAGGAGCGGATGGACGTCGTCGCGCGGATGCAGGGCGGGGGGGTCTCCTCGCAGGCCGGGGCGCTGCGCCACGGCATCTCGCGGGCGCTGCTCGAAGCCGACCCGAACCTGCGCGGCGAGCTCAAGCGGCGTGGCTTCCTGACGCGCGACGCCCGCGCCAAGGAGCGCAAGAAGGCCGGCCTGAAGAAGGCCCGCAAGCGGCCGCAGTTCTCGAAGCGGTAGCGTCTCTCGCCTGTGGCGAGGGTCATGGCGCGCAAGCTTTTTGGCACCGACGGCGTACGTGGTGTAGCCGGTAGTGAGATAACCGCGGAGCTCGCGCTGGCGCTCGGGCGCGCCGCCGTGCTGCAGAGCGGGCGCGACGCGCCGCGCGTCCTGGTCGTCCGTGACACCCGCGAGAGCGGCGAGATGCTCGAGGCGGCGATGGCCGCGGGCCTGGCATCGGCCGGTGCCGAGGTCCTGCTCGCCGGTGTGCTGCCGACGCCCGCCGCATCGCTCTTGATCCGCCGCCACGAGCTCGACCTCGGCGTCGTGCTGTCTGCCTCGCACAACGTCTACAGCGACAACGGCGTCAAGTTCTTCGGCGACGACGGCTTCAAGCTCTCTGACGAGCGCGAGCAGGCGATCGAGGATCGGCTCGAGGACACCGAGCACGCGACGCCGGGGAGGGTCGGGCGGATCCGCGAGCTCCACGGTGCGCGGGCCGATTACGTGCGCGACCTCCACGCGCGCTTTCAGTCGCTGACGCTTGCCGGCATCGACGTGCTGCTCGACTGCGCGAACGGCGCCACGTATCGCGTGGCGCCAGACATATTCGAGCGGCTCGGCGCCAGCGTCTCGACGCTCGGGGTCGATCCCGATGGTCGCAACATCAACGCGGGCTGTGGCTCGACGCATATCGAGGCATTGGCGGAGGCTGTCGTCAAGGGCGGCCACGACGTCGGCTTCGCCTTCGACGGCGACGGCGACCGCGTGCTCGCCGTCGACCGCGATGGGACTGTCGTCGATGGCGACGAGCTGCTGCTGCTCGTCGCGCTGCACCTGCTCGCCGAGGATCGCCTGCCCGGTCGCGGCATCGCAATCACCGTGATGACGAATCTCGCCTTCACCAACGAGCTGGAGCGCGCCGGAATCGAGGTTGCGAGTACCGCCGTCGGCGACCGCTACGTGCTCGAGGCGCTGCGCGAACGCGGCTGGGCGCTCGGCGGCGAGCAGTCCGGGCACCTGATCGAGCTCGGCTTCGCGCCGTCGGGTGACGGGATCGCCTCGGCGCTGCTCGTCCTCGAGGCGCTCGCCGGGCGCGACCTCGGCGAGCGCAATCGCGTCGAGAAGCTGCCCCAGCGACTCGTGAACGTGCGGGTTCGCGACCGCGGCTCGCTCGCCGGGGCGAGCGCGGTACACGAGGTGATCGAGATCGAGTCCCGCGCGCTCGCCGGACGCGGCCGGGTGCTGGTCCGCCCGAGCGGCACCGAGCCGCTGATCCGCGTGATGGTCGAGGCGCCGAGCGTTGAGGAAGCCGAAGCAGTCTGCGCCAGGCTCGTTGCAATAGTCGAGAGCACCCTGGGGTAGTCTCGAGTCATGTGCGGAATCATCGGCTACGCCGGTCGGCGCCCGGCCGAGCAGATCCTCCTGAGCGGCCTGCGCCGGCTCGAGTACCGGGGCTATGACAGCGCCGGAATCTCGCTGCTGTCCGAAGGCGAGATCCAATCGGTCCGCGCAGTCGGCAACCTCGACCGGCTCGAGGCGGCAATCGAGGCCGCCCACGAGAGCGCCAACGGAGCGCTCGGGCCGCCGGCGACGATCGGAATCGGCCACACCCGCTGGGCGACTCACGGACGCGTCAGCGAACAGAACGCGCATCCGCACCGCGACAGCGCCGGGCGCGTGCACGTCGTCGTAAACGGGATCGTCGAGAACTACATGGCGCTGCGCGAGCGCCTCGTCGCTGATGGCGCGGTCTTCAGCTCGGAGACCGACGCCGAGGTGATCGCGCACCTGATCGCGACGACCTACGCCGATGACCTCGAGAGCACCGTCGCGCGCGCGCTCGGCGAGCTCGACGGCTACTTCGCGTTCGTCGCGATGACGCTCGACGAGCCCGAGGTCCTCGTTGCTGCTCGGCGCGAGTGCCCGCTCGTGATCGGCCGCGGCGACGGCGAGTCGTTCGTCGCCTCGGCGGTGCCGGCGTTTCTCGCGCACACGCGCTCGGCGCAGCTCGTCGAGAACGGTGAGGTCGTTGTCGTTCGCGCCGGCGGCGTCGAGATCCGCGACGCCTCGGGGGCAGCCGTCGCGCGCGAGATCACCGAGGTCACCTGGGACGAGCAGACCGCCGAGAAGGGCGGCTACGAGACCTTCATGTTGAAGGAGATCCACGAGCAGGCCGACGCGCTGGCCGAGACGATCAACGACCGCACTGTCCGCGGCGACGGGGTCGATCTCGCCGATCCGGTCTGCTTCGACGAGTCGCTGCTCGACGGCGTCCAGCGGGTCGTCTTCGTCGCCTGCGGCACCGCCTACCACGCCGGCCTGATGGGCCGCTACGCGATCGAGGAGTGGGCCGGGCTCCCGGTCGAGGTCGATATCGCCTCGGAGTACCGCTACCGCAACCCGCTCGTCGGTCCCGGCGACCTCGTGATCGGGATCTCGCAGTCGGGCGAGACCGCGGACACGCTTGGAGCGATGCGCGTCGCGCGCGAGCGCGGTGCCCGCGTCGTGGCGCTGACGAACGTGATGGGCTCGCAGGCGACACGCGAATGCGACGGCGTCCTCTACACCCGTGCCGGCCTCGAGGTCGGTGTCGCGGCGACGAAGACGTTCCTGTCGCAGCTTGCCGTCGTCTACCTGCTGGCGCTGCGCCTCGCCGAGCTTCGCGGCGCGCTCGCGCCGGCGCGGCTCACCGAGCTCGTCGCCGCAATGCGTCGCCTGCCGCAGCTCGTCGAGGAGCTGCTGGACGGCCTCGACAAGCGCGTCGACGCGATCGCGAACTGGTGCTGGAAGGCCGACTTCTTCCTCTACATCGGCCGCAATGCCGGCCTGCCGATCGCGCTCGAGGGGGCGCTCAAGCTGAAGGAGATCTCCTACGTCTCGACCGACGCCTACGCCGCCGGCGAGATGAAGCACGGTCCGATCGCGATGCTCGACGAGAGCACGCCGGTCGTCGCTGTCGCGACGAGCTCGCCGGTTCTCGCCAAGGTGATCAACAACATCGACGAGGTCAGCGCCCGCGGAGCGAAGGTGATCGCCGTGACGACCGCCGGTGACGCGACTGTCGCGCCTCACGTCGAGGCCACGATCGAGGTGCCGCCGACCGATCCGATGCTCGAGCCGCTGCTCGCCGTGATCCCGCTGCAGCTGCTCGCCTACACGATCGCAATGCGCCGCGGGCTGAACCCCGATCAGCCGCGCAACCTTGCAAAGACTGTCACCGTCGAGTAGCTGCTGCGCGCAGCCGCCCGCCGTTGGCCAGCGCTCGCTCGCTCGCGATAGCCTCGTTTTGTGACAGTCGGCCTGGATCTTCTCGAGATCGAGCGGATCGAGCGTGCGCTCGAACGCCGCCCCGGGCTCGCCAAGCGCCTCTTCACCGAGGGCGAGCTCGTCTATGCGCGGGGTCGTGCGCGTCCGGGCCAGCATCTCGCCGCGCGGTTCTGCGCGAAGGAGGCTGTGACGAAGGCGCTCGGGCTCGACGTGATGATGCCGCAGGAGATCGAGGTGCTCGCCGGCGGGGCCGAGGTCGGCCTGCGTCTGCACGGCGCGGCGCGTGCGCGCGCCGACGAGCTCGGCGTCGAGGTCGCCGTTTCGCTGACCCACTCGCGCGAGCTCGCGGGCGCCGTCGCGGTGGCGCTGTGAGCGCCGCCGACGGGGAACGGGTCCTGCCCGCGTGGCTCGAGCCGCTGCCGGACGCCGAGCGGATGCGGGCGATCGACGCCTGGGCGATCGGCGACCGCGGGATCCCGTCGCTCGAGCTGATGGAGCGAGCGGGGGCGGGGCTCGCCGCCTTTGCCGACGAGCTCGCTCCGGCAGGACCGATTGTCGTTGTGGCCGGCAAGGGCAACAACGGTGGCGATGGGCTTGTGGCTGCGCGCCTGCTGCGCGATCGCGGGCGTGAGGTCGATGTGCTGTTCGCTGGCGATCCGGCAGAGCTGACCGGTGATGCGCGCGTGAACCTCGAGCGCCTGCCCGGCGCCACGGCGCAGGTTCTGGGCGGACCGCTCCGCGCCGATGCTGCGCTCGTGATCGACGCGCTCCTGGGCACCGGATCGACCGGCGCGCCGCGCGGATCGATCCTCGAGGCGATCGGCGCGATCACGGCCGCTGCTGTGCCCGTGCTCGCCGTCGACGTGCCGAGCGGCGTCGACGCCTCCAGCGGCGCGATCCCCGGCCCGGTGATCCGTGCCGGCGCCACAGCGACCTTCCATGCGGCGAAGCCGGGCCTCGTCATCGAGCCCGGCCGTGGCCACGCCGGTGCTGTCCGTGTGATCGACATCGGGATCCCCGACGGCGCGCCATTCGGCGGCGATGTCGGGCTGATCGGCGACGAGTTGCTCGATCAGCTGCCGCGCCGCGGCGCCGGCTCGACGAAGTTCACGAGTGGGCGGGTGCTTGTGGCCGGCGGCTCGCCGGGTTTGACCGGCGCACCGTGCATGGCCGCGCTGGCAGCGCAGCGTGCCGGCGCCGGCTACGTGACGGCGTGCGTTCCGAACGCGCTTTCGGCGATCTTCGAGACGCGCCTGCTCGAGGTGATGACGATCCCGCTGGAGGCGAGCGACGGCCATTTCACCGCGCGAGCTGCCACGCGCCTGCTTGACGCCGCCGCGCAGGGTGGCGCGCTCGTGATCGGCCCTGGAATCGGCCGCACCGACGGCGCGCTCGAGTTCGTCCGTGCTGCGGTTGCGCAGTCGCCGTTGCCGGTGCTGCTGGACGCCGACGGGCTCAGCGCGTACTCGGGAGAGCTCCGCTCGCTGCGTGAGCGCGAGTCGCCGCTCGTCATCACCCCGCACGAAGGTGAGCTCGGGCGGCTGCTGGGGATCGCCTCGGGCGAGGTCGCCGCGGAGCGCCTGCGCTGGGCGCGTGAGGCGGCTCGCGAGTCCGCTGCGATCGTCGTCCTGAAAGGCGATGACACGCTGATCGCGGCGCCGTCGGGGCTCGTGGCGGTCAGTCCCGGGGCGACGCCGGGGCTCGCGACCGCCGGCACCGGGGACGTGCTCTCGGGCGTCGTCGGCGCGCTGCTCGCGGCGGCGCTCGAGCCGTTCACGGCTGCATCGGCGGCGGTCCGCCTGCACGCACTGGCGGGCGTGCGCGCGGCCGAGCGTCGCGGCCGCGACGGCATGATCGCCTCCGACGTGATCGACGAGCTCGCCGCGGTGCGGACGCGGTGAGCGTCCGCGTGGTGGCGAGGGTCAATCTCGCCGCGATCGAGCGAAACTGCGCGACGCTGCTGCGCTCGAGCCCGCGGCTCTGTGCTGTCGTCAAGGCCGACGGCTACGGTCACGGCGCGCTGGCGGTCGCCGGCGCCGTGCTTGCCGCGGGCGCGTCGATGCTCGCTGTTGCCAGCGCCGGCGAGGCGCGGGAGCTGCGTGACGGCGGGATCGACGCGCCGATCCTCGTCCTCGGCGCGCTGACCGACGCCGAGCTCGCCCAGGCCCTTGCCTGCGACTGCGAGGTGGTTGCCTGGACCGAGGAGTTCCTCGATGCGGTGGCGCGCCACGGCGGCGCCCCGGTCCACGTGAAGCTCGATAGCGGCATGGGGCGCTTCGGGACTCGCGACGCCACGCTCGCCGACCGCCTCGCCGATCGGGCGGCCGCCGAGAGCGGGCTCGCGCTCGCGGGCGCGATGACGCATTTCGCCACCGCGGACGAGGCGGACAGGTCCTTCCTCGATCAGCAGATCGAGCGCTTCAGCGCCTGGGTGACGCCGCTGCGCGCGCGCCATCCTGGTGTTCTCGTCCACGCCGCGAACAGCGCCGCGCTGCTCGGCTCGGAGCGTGCCCGCTTCGACATGGCGCGCTGCGGCGTGGCGATCTACGGTCTCGATCCGTTCGGCAGCGACGCGCTCGCGCACGGTCTCGAGCCGGCGCTCGAGCTCCACTCCTGGGTCGCCGCGATCAAGCCCTGCGCGCCGGGGGAGAGCGCCGGTTACGGACGGCGCTTCGTCGCCGAACGCGCGACCGAGCTGGCGGTACTCCCGATCGGCTACGGCGACGGGCTGCACCGCGTGCTCTCCGGGAACGCGCAGGTGCTGATCGACGGCATGCGCCGCGATCTCGTCGGCACGGTCAGCATGGACAGCCTGACGGTCGAGCTTGGCGAGCACAGCGGCGTGCGGATCGGTGCCGACGCGATGCTGATCGGTGCTGCTGGCGCCGAGCGCGTGAGCGCCGAGGAGCTCGCGCAGGCAGCCGGCACGATCAACTACGAGATCACCTGCGCCCTCACAAGTCGGGTCCCGCGTGAATATCACCGTGACGGGGTGAGCGCGGCTGCGCGGCGTCCCTGAGCGCGGCGCGGCGCTCGCGCTGCTGCGCGACGGACTTGCCGGACGACCCTGCTGGATCGTCGGTGGCGCGGTCCGCGACGCGTTGCGCGGGGCGGGCGAGATCGGCGACTTCGATCTCGTGTTGGATGGCGACGTGCGCGAGGCGGCGCGCGAGCTCGCGCGCACGGCGGACGCGTTCGCCTTCGCGCTATCGGATGAGTTCGGTGCCTGGCGCGTCGTCGCGCGCTCCGGGAACTGGCACGCCGACCTCAACCCGTTGCGCGGTCCGAGCATCGAGGCCGATCTGGCGCTCCGTGACTTCACGGTCAACGCGATCGCCGAGCCGCTCGGCGGCGGCGAGCTTGTCGATCCGCTCGGCGGCGTCGGCGACCTCGAGCTTGGTCTGCTGCGGCTCGCTGCGGCAGGAGCGCTCGAGGTCGATCCGTTGCGGGCGATGCGCCTCGTGCGCCTGCGCTGCGAGCTCGACCTCGAGCCCGACGAGGCGGCGCTCGCGGCTGCCGGCCGCGTCGCACCACGCCTGCGCGGGGTCGCCGCCGAACGCCTCTACGCCGAGCTCCAGCGGATCCTCGCGAGCGAGCGCGCGGCCGGCGGGATCGCGCTGATGGGTGAGCTCGGGCTGACCGCTGTGGTGCTCCCCGAGCTCGACGCCCTCGGCGGTATCGGCCAGAGCCACTTCCATCACCTCGATGTCGGCGACCACACGCTCGAGGTTCTGCGCGTGCTGGTCGAGCTCGAGCGCGACCCCGAGCCGCTGCTCGGCGGCGAGTTCGCCGCCGGGGTCCGCGCGCTGCTCGACGAGCCGCTCGCCGACGAGATGTCACGCGGCGTCGCGTTGCGGTTCGGCGCGCTGTTCCATGACATCGCAAAGCCGGCGACGCGGACCGACCTCGGCGACGGGCTCGTCCGCTTTCCCGGCCACGACCTGCTCGGCGCCGAGCTCTCGCGCGAGATCCTCGAGCGACTGCGGGCCGCTGGCCGCGTGCGCTCCTACGTCGCGGCGCTGACGCGCCACCACCTGCGCCTCGGCTTCCTCGTCCACCGCCGGCCGCTGTCGCGCGGTGAGCTCTACGACTACCTCGAGGCCTGCGGGGAAGTCGCCGCCGATGTGACGCTGCTGTCGGTCGCCGACCGGCTGGCGACGCGCGGCGAGCGGGCACACCGATCGATCGACGACCACGTCAGTCTCGCGCGCGAGGTCATCGGCGAGGCGCTGCACTGGCATTTCGACGGATCACCGCGGCCGCCGCTGCGCGGCGATGAGTTGGCGGCGGCGCTCGGCATCGCGCCGGGCCCCCAGATCGGCGCGCTGCTCGCGCAGATCACCCGCGCCGCCTTCACGGGTCAGATCACGACGCGCGCGCAGGCGATCACCTACGCGCGCAGCCTGATCGCGTAGGCTCAGGCGGTGAGCGAGGACTGCATCTTCTGCAAGATCATCGCCGGCGAGATCCCGTCGTTCGCCGTCGCGCAGAGCGAGCGAGCCTACGCCTTCGCGGACATCAGTCCAGCGACGCGCGGCCACACGCTCGTTGTCCCGCGCGAGCATGCAGCCGACATCCACGACATCGCGCCGATCGATCTGACCGCGTGCGCGCTGCTCGCCAAGGACGTCGCGGGACGCGTGACGAGCCGGCTCGACGCCGTCGGCGTCAACCTCCTGCATTCGGCCGGCGCCGGTGCCTGGCAGACGGTCTTCCACTTCCACCTCCACGTGATTCCGCGCTACGACGGCGACCCGCTGCGGCTGCCGTGGACGCCCGTGCTTGGCGATCAGGCAGAGATCGCGGCGGCTGCAGCCGAGCTGCGCGGCTGACTCCACCAGGCCGCACGCTTCGTTGCGAGCTAGCGCGCGACAATTTTGCGCCGTTAGAGTTGTAGCTGCGGGATGAAACGAGCACGGGTCATGATCGCGGTGGTCATTGCAATGGCCGCCGCCACAGCTGCTGTCGCACTTGTCGTGCCCGCCCTGGGCAGCGAGATCCAGGTCGGCGCGGCTCCTGGTGACGTGACGATCTACGGACCGTCAACCGGCGTCTCCGGCGTGACCGGCGTGACAGTTACCCCAGGCGTCACGGGCGTGACCGGCGTGACCGACACCTCGCCGGTGCCGCAGTGCACCCTGCCCAACACGACGGCAGACCCATGCCTGGCGATCAGCCAGACGACCGGCTTCCAGGTGAAGATCGGCGGCACGCCATCGATCACCGTGGTCCCACGCAACGGCTGGATCGTCGCCTGGACGGCGAAGCTCGGCGCTCCATCGGCTGCCGATATCACCTTCTTCGACAACTCCGAGGGCGGCGCCGCAGAGGCCGGCATCTCGGTCCTCAAGCCGGGCAAGCACCTCGAATACACGCTCGAGGGTCAAAGCCCGATGGTCCCGCTGCTGCCCTACTTCGGTCAGACGGCTGAGTTTCCGCTGGCGCAGGCGCTCCAGGTCAAGAAGGGCGAGATCGTCGCATTGACGGTGCCGACCTGGGCACCGATGCTCGCTCTCTACAACGCGACCGGCGCCCGCTACGGCAAGTTCGTCTCCTGGCGCTCTTCGCGTCAGAAGGCGAATAAGGGCTGCACCAAGCCGACCTCGCAGACGGCGCAGCAGTCACTGAACACGAGCGTCGAGTACGCCTGCCTCTACCAGCAGGTCCGAATCACCTACTCGGCGCTCGAGGTTTCGACGCCTTAGCTCTAGGTTCCGCCGGTCGGCGCGGAGGCGCCGCCGCCGGCACCCAGTGCAGCCGAGCCGCCGCCGGTGTCGGTGCCGCTTGCGGTTGTCGTCCCGGTGCCGGTCGCAGCCGTTGTTGAGCCGGTGGTGGTCGAGCTGACCGTCGTGCCGCCGTTGGTGGTGTCGGTGCTCGTCGTCACGCCGGTCGTGGGCGTCGTCGAGCTGGCCGTCGTCGTGTCCGAAGTCGAGGCGGTCGAGCCGACCGCGACCGCTGTCGACGGCGTCACCGCCGTCGCGACCTTCGACTGTGCAGCTATGTTCGGGACGCTGCTCGGCACCTGGTCTGACTCCCTGACGCCGCCACAGCCGGCGACGGCGGCGGCGGTGAGCGACGCGAGCGCGACGACTTTTGCCCGGCGCGAGCGCGGGCTGGCAGCCCAGCTCGCCATCGTCAGCCCCCGACGGGATCCATGCGCCGTCCGCAGGTCGGGCAGTCGTTGAGGTCCTTTTGCGCGAGCTGCTCGCACCACGGGCAGATCCGCAGGTTCTCGACCGACCAGGCGAGACGCGAGCTCGATGGTGCGAGCGGCAGCATCTTGCCGACGACCTCGAGCCGTTCTCCCGTATCGCGATCGACGTAGACGCGATCGGGCTCGGCTTCGATGATCAATTCACGACCCGTCGAAGGGGCGCGCATCCGGTAGCGCTGGGCATCGCTCATGCCATGGATCCTACCGGGACATTCCCGGGATGTGGCTTGCTTGATCCGCTGGGCGTGCCGTTGCGCGCTAGATTTCCGCTCCAGGGATGAGCCAGCCTTCACCGATCGATAGCTCGCGCCGCGTCGGTGAGGTGATGAGCAGTCCGGTGCTCGAGGTGCGTCCGGAGGCGACGCTGCGCGAAGCCGCCCGGCAGATGGCGCGCCGTCGCCTCGGGGCCGCCGTCGTGCCGCTACCCGACAATGACTCGCTGTCGATAATCACCGAGCGCGACCTGCTCGTATCGCTCGGCGCGGGCGAGGATCCAGACCCGCAGAAGGTCGGCAGTCACGCGACCCGGAACGTCGTCTTCGCTTCGCCGAGCTGGTCGATCGAGGAGGCTGCGGTGACGATGATCCACGGCGATTTCCGCCACCTCGGGGTGATCGACGGCAGCGAGGCGGTTGGGGTCCTGTCGCTGCGCAACGTGGTCCGCGTCTGGACGCAGGACGGCGAGAGCGTCGAGCTGCCGCCGACGGTCAGCCGTCGCCGCGCCGAGTAGCCGGCCGGTCAGTGGTGGTGGCTGGGCGGCAGCTCGGCGATGTCCGCGCGCGTCGTGCGGACCCAGATCACGATCGTTGGGATCGTCATCAGGAGACCGATCACGACGAGCAACTTGCTGATCGTGATCCCGATCAACGCGAGCGTGATGCCGATTGCGAGGATCAGCGGCAGGATCGAAGGACCGGGGAGGTGGACCTCCTCGCTGACCGGCGGCACCGGCTCGTCGGCCGCTGGCGGCTCGTGAGCGGCGCTCTCGCTCACGAAACCCAGAGCGCTGCGACGACGAACGTTAGGCCGAACATGAACATCGAGAACGCGCCGACCATCAGCGCCACGCGGATGTTCTTGTTCGCCAGCTTGCGATCCACGCGGCGAATCCTACAGTCGCGCGTCCAGGACCATCGCGGCGAACAGGAGCGCGAGGTAGGCGAGCGAGAAGAGGTAGAGCTGGAGCGCTGCGCGGCGCGTCGCGACGCGGACAAGGCGCCAGGCGCCGTACACGAACGCCAGGCCGAGGACGATCGACGCACCGAGATAGACGACGCCCAGCTCGGCGGCGCAGTAAGGCAGCTGCGTGACCGCGTAGAGCAGGATCGCGTAGACGAGGATGTGACGGCGCGTTTCATCCTCGCCGCGGACGACCGGCATCATCGGCACGTTGACCTTCGCGTACTCGTCCTTCATCAGCAGGCTGAGGGCCCAGAAGTGCGGCGGCGTCCAGTAGAAGACGATCGCGAACATGAAGATCGCCGTCCACGCGACATGGCCCGTAGCAGCGGCCCAGCCGACGAGTGGCGGCACGGCACCGGCGGCGCCGCCGATCACGATGTTCTGCGGCGTGCGTCGTTTCAACCAGACCGTGTAGACGCCGACGTAGCCGACAAAGCCGCCGAACGAGAGTCCCGCGGCGAGCCAGTTGACGGTCGTCCCGAGCAGCACGACCGAGGCGATCGCGAGCAGGATGCCGAAGCGCAGCGCGGCGTTCGGGGAGACGCGCCCGCTCGGGACCGGACGGTTGGCGGTCCGCTCCATCCGCAGGTCGATGTCGCGATCCCAGTAATGGTTGATCGCGCCGGCGCCGCCCGCCGACAGGTAGCCGCCGATGCAGGTCAGCAGTACGCGCAGCGGCGAGGGGGTCGCGGCGACGTACATCGCGCTGATCGTCGTCAGCAGCAACAACGACTGGACCTTCGGCTTTGTCAGCGTGACGTAGTCGGCCAGCAGCTGACGCGCCGGGCTGAGCTCGCGCGAAACGGGTGCTGGAACTGCTTTGGCTTGGGAGGCGGCCATACGGGCTCCCTACGCGTTTACCTTCACCTCGACGGGCGTCCGCTTGCGCGCTCCCGCTCCCTCTTTCGACTGACGCTCGACCTCTCGCCGGATGTCCTTCATCGGCTCGAGCGAACGTACCCGGGGAATTTCATCAAAGTTGTTGACCGGAGGCGGTGACGTCGTGAACCACTCGAGCGTGTTCGCCCTCCACGGGTCCGGTCCGGCGACAGCTCCCTTCTTCAGCGAGCGCCAGACGTTGATCAGCGTCAGCAGCGCTCCGAGGCCGAGAATCCATGAGCCGAACGTCGAGATCTGGTTGTAGAGCTGGAGGTTGCCGACGTTCGCGTACTCGTAGACGCGCCGCGGCATTCCGTCGAGCCCGAGCGAGTGCTGGATCATGAACGTGATCAGCGTGCCCCAGAACATCAGCCAGAACGACCACTTGCCGAGCGCCTCGCTCAGCATCCGTCCGGTCATCTTCGGGTACCAGTAGTAGACCCCGGCGAAGATCCCGAAGACTGAGCCGCCGACAAGCACGAAGTGGATGTGGGCGACGACGAAGTAGGTGTCGCTGAGCTGCCAGTCGACTGGGAAGATCGCCAGGAAGACGCCGGAGATCCCGCCGATCGTGAACAGGGCGATGCCGCCGACGGCGAACATCAGTGGTGTCTTGAACTCGATCGCGCCCTCCCAGAGAGTGCCGATCCAGTTGAAGATCTTGATCCCGGTCGGAACCGAGATCAGGAACGAGCTGATCATCGCGAAGACGATCACGACGAGCGGCGTCGGCGTCGTGAACATGTGATGGACCCAGACGAGCAGCCCGAGGAACGAGATCATGATCGTCGAGGCGGCGATCGCCTTGTAGCCGAAGATCGGCTTGCGCGCGAACACCGGCAGCACCTCGGAGAAGATCCCGAACGACGGCAGGATCAGGATGTAAACCTCGGGATGGCCGAAGAACCAGAACAGGTTCTGCCACAGCAGCGCCGATCCGCCTTCGGCTGAATCGAAGAAGTGCGTGCCGAAGTGGCGGTCCAGCAGCAGCATCGTGACCGCGCCGGCGACGACTGGGATCGCGATGATCAACAGCAGCGAGTAGGCGAGGATCGACCAGACGAACAGCGGCAGCCGCGACCAGGTCATGCCGGGGGCGCGCATGTTTGCGATCGTCACGTAGAAGTTGATCGCGCCCAGCAGCGAGGCGATGCCGGTCAGGTGGACGAGGTAGATCCAGGCGTCGACTCCGCCGGACGGCAGGTAGGTCGAGGTCGCCAGCGGCACCGTCGTGATCCAGCCGGCCTCCGGCGGGCTCCAGAAGATCGAGCCGTAGAGGACAAGCCCGCCGAACAGGAAGAGCCAGTAGGAGAGCGCGTTGAGGCGCGGGAAGGCCATGTCGCGGGCGCCGATCATCAGCGGCAGGAAGTAGTTGCCGAAACCTGCGAGCACGGGGACGATGAACAGGAAGACCATCGTCGTTCCGTGCATCGTGAACAGCTGGTTGTAGACCTCGGGCGTGATCAGCGTGTTGTTCGCTTCGCCGAGCTGCAGGCGGATCAGCAGCGCCTCGGTGCCACCGAGGATGAAGAACGCGAACGAGGTGACGAGGTAGAGGATCCCGATCCGCTTGTGGTCGGTCGTCGTCACCCAGCCCATGATTCCGTGGGGTGCAGGCGTCACACGGTGGGCGACGATCTGCGGTGTCGGTGTCAATGCTGCGGTCGCCATGGCCTGTACTAAATCAACAATCCTTCGTGAACTCGACCGATGCCGGTCCTTGGCCCTTGGCAAGCTCCTGGCGGCAGGTGGCGTCCTGCGTGTCGGCCTTCGCCAGGTTCGCCTGGAGCCGGCTCAGCCACTGCTGGTACTGCGCCGGCGGCAGTGCCGTGACCTCGGCGATCATCCGCGCGTGGCCGCGGCCGCAGAGGAACGAGCACTGGCCCTTGTAGCTGCCGGGCTTGGTGATCTTGAACCACGTGTAGTTCGTGTAACCGGGCACCGCCTGCACCTTGCCGCCGAGCGCGGGGATCCACCATTCGTGGATCACGTCCTGCGAGACGACGTGGAGGATCACCGTCGTGTTCGTCGGCACGACCATCTGGTAGTAGGTGTACGGATCGCCGAGCCCGTCCGGATTCGGTGAGACGCCGAGGTAGGTGTAGCGCCAGAGGTACTGGATGCCGTTGACCTGGATCGTCAGCGCCCGTCCGTCCGGCGGCTTCAGCGCGCCGGTCGTCTCGTACTGGACACCGTTGTTGAGGTCGAGGCCACCGGGTCCCGAGTTCGTCGGATCGCGGATCGAGCTGAGATCGATGAAGGTCATCGTTGCCAGCGCGACGACGATCGCCGCCGCAGCGAGCGTCCAGCCGATCTCGAGGCGGGTGTTGCCGTGCAGCTGCTTGGCCTCGCGTCCCCTGCGCGCGCGGAAGCGGTAGAGGCAGTAGAGCAGCGTGCCCTCGACGCCGATGAAGATCACGATCGCGATGTAGAGCGTGATCGAGTAGAGGTTCGAGATGTGGTTCGCGGCCGCGGAGCCGCCCGATTGCGGCAGGATCGATCCGGCGAGGGCGCTCGGCGCGAGGACCAGCCCCAGCGCGGTGCTCAGCCCGAGGGCGAGAAGCGTGGCCCGCCGGCGGTGGCGGAGCGGTGTGAGGGCCGAGCGGCTCAACGCCGCGAGATTCTATTCACGCTCCGGCGAGATGTGCCGGTTCGCGCGGCAGGTTGTGTGCGCCGCTGCGGGGGCGAGCGGCCGGGGTCGATACCTTTCAAGCATGCGCGCTCCAATCATCGGGATCTGCGCCGCGCTCGAGCCGGCACGCTGGGGCGTCTGGGATAGGCCCGCCGTGCTGCTCCCGCACAACTACATCGTTGCGCTGCAGGGCGCAGGCGCCGTAGCGCTCATGCTGCCGCCCGATCCAGCGGTCAGCGCCGAGCCCGACATCCTGCTTGACCTGATCGACGGGCTGCTGCTCGCCGGTGGCGCCGATGTCGATCCGTCCTTTTACGGCGCCGAGCGCGCAGCCGAGACCACGCACACGGTGCCCGAGCGCGATGAGTTCGAGCTGGCGCTGACGCGGCGCGCGATCGAGCGCGACATCCCCCTCCTGGGCATCTGCCGCGGCATGCAGGTCTTCAACGTCGCGTGCGGTGGCACGCTGATCCAGCACCTGCCGACTCACGTCGGTCACGGCGAGCACCTGCGCGTTCCCGGGAGCTTCGACGGGGCCGCTCACCCGGTCCACCTCGAGCCGGCATCGCGCGCCGCCCATGCCGCCGGGGAGGAGCATCACGAGACGCTCTCGCACCACCACCAGGGCGTCGATCGTCTCGGTGACGAGCTGGTGGTCAGCGGCTGGGCCGATGTCGACGAGCTGCCCGAGGCGATCGAGCTGCCTGGCAAGCGCTTCGCCCTCGGCGTCCAGTGGCACCCGGAGGCCGACGAGACGAGCCAGATCATCGCCACGCTCGTCGAGGAGGCGCGGGAGTACGCGCTCGCGCGGGCAGCCTGACCAACTCGAGCTCACCCTCCGCCCGCGCGGGACGCGGGCGTCGCGTCGCGGCCCAGGCGCTCGGCGCAGCAGTTATCGCCGGTGCCGCTGCGCTACCGATGGTTCGCCGCCGGCTGCGCCTGCGCCCGGGCGCCGTGCTCGCCGGGGCCGCGCTTGCTCCGCTCTCTGCAGCCGTCGTCTGGCCGCGCTCACGCGGGCGCGACGTCGCTGTCTGCGTGCTGCAGATGTACGTCTATGTGGTCGCCTACAAGATGCCGCACGACGACCCCGTGGCGCTCGAGGCGCGCGTGCGGATCGACTACCCGATCACGCTCGATCGGGTGCTAGGCGCTGGTGAGCTGCCGACGACGCGGCTGCAGCGCGCACTGCACAGCGACGGCAGCTTCTCGACGCTCGAGACGGTCCTCGTCTGGGCACACTGGGTGTGGTTTGCGACGCCGCACGCCTCGCTGCTGTTCGTTCGCTCGCGTAACCGCGCCGGCTTCGCCCGCGCCGCGGTCCTCACCTATGCAGTCTTCGACATCGGCTCGATCGCCTACTGGCTCATACCGACAGCGCCGCCCTGGTACGCGGCGCAGAAGGGGCGGCTTGGTGCCTGCGCCGAGGGCGAGACGACTCGCGTACGGCGGCTGATGGTCGAGTACGGCGAGCGCTTCTGGCAGGACCGGTGGGGCCAGCTCTACAGTGTGTTCGGCGGCAACCCGCTGGCTGCCATGCCCTCGCTGCACTTCGCAACCTCCACGATGGCAGCCCTGCTGCTCAGCGAGACGGGCTTCGTGCCCGGCGCCATCGGCACCACCTACGCCGGTGTCCTTGGCTTCGCGCTCGTCTACCTCGGCGAGCACTACGTCGTCGATCTCGCCGGCGGCCTCGCGCTCTGCGCCGCGGTTCGCGCCGCCGAGCCGCTCGCCCGGGCGCCGCTCGAGCGCTTCGCCGCGATCGTCGCCGGCGCCCGCCGCCTGGCCCTGGAGCCGGGCGCCAGCTGATGAGCGAGCGGCCCGGCCGGCGGCGTTGGGCGAGGGTCGATCAGACGCAGATCGCGAACCTCCAGGGCGGCTCGCAAGAACTGCCGCGCATCCACCTGACGCGCCAGCGCGCGATCGGGCTCGCGATCTTTGTCATCTCGGCGCTCGGCTTCCTCTACTTCGTGCTGCCGAAGCTGGCGGGCCTGCGCAAGACGTGGGAGCGGATCGGGCACGGCTCACCGGGCTGGCTTGTCGTCGCGCTGCTCTGCGAGATGCTCTCGTTCGCCGGCTACGTCGCGCTCTTCCGCACGGTTTTCGTCCGCGGCCAGCGCTCGCGGATCGACTGGCGCGCAAGCTACGAGATCACGATGGCGGGCCTGGCGGCGACGCGCCTGTTCGCCAGCGCCGGCGCCGGCGGCGTCGCACTGACGGCCTGGGCGCTACGCCGCTCGGGGCTGCCGGGCCGGCTTGTCGCCTCGCGCATGGTCGCATTCATGACGCTGCTCTACACCGTCTACATGGCGGCGCTCGTCGTCTTCGGGCTCGCGCTGCGGATCGGCATCCTGCCGGGCGGTGGCAGCTTCGCGCTGACGATCGTCCCGGCGATCTTCGGCGGCATCGTGATCATCGTCGCGCTCCTGCTGACAGCCCTGCCGAGCCACGTCGAGCGCCAGATCGAGGCGTCGTCGCGGCGGACGAGTCGCGGCGCGAGCATCCACCGCCGGCTGCTCCTGCTGCCGAGCCTCGTCGGCGACGGTACCCGCGGCGCAGTCGAGATCCTGCGCTCGAATGATCCGTTCGTGCTCGGCGCCGTCGCCTGGTGGGGCTTTGACATCGCGACGCTCTGGGCGTCGTTCAACGCCTTTGGTGCAGCGCCCCCGTTCGCCGTGATCGTGATGGCCTACTTCCTTGGGATGTTCGGCAATCTGCTGCCGCTGCCCGGTGGCATCGGCGGCGTCGACGGCGGCATGATCGGCGCCTTCCTCGCGTTCGGCGTCAGTGGCTCGCTCGCCGTCGTCGCCGTCCTCGTCTACCGCGGCTTCGCCTTCTGGCTGCCGACGATCCCCGGTGCGATCGCCTACTTCCAGCTGCGCCGCCGGGTCCACAGCTGGACCGCCGGCACGTCCGACTACCCGGGTCTCGACTCCTCTGAGCCGGCCCCAGCCTAACCCCGCGGCGGCCGGCCAGGTGCCCGAGCGCGCCCGGTGCAAGACTGAATTCCCGCCCGGATCGCGCTACACTTCATAAAGTAAAGTATCGCAAGGAGACAAATGGCAACCCACGAGAAGGTCATCATCATCGGCAGCGGGCCGGCCGGCTACACGGCAGCGCTTTACACGGCGCGAGCCGAGCTCGAGCCGCTCGTGATCGAGGGCTTCGCCTGGGGCGGGCTGCTCCAGCAGACGACTGACGTCGAGAACTTTCCCGGCTACCCCAAGGGGGTCACGGGGCCGGAGATGATGCAGGAGCTGCGCGACCAGGCCGAGCGCTTCGGCGCGCGCATGCTGACCGACCACGCGACGCGGGTCGAGTTCGCGAGTGAGCCGGGCGGCCTGCACCACGTCTGGGTCGACGACGACGAGTACACGACCCGCAGCGTGATCCTCGCGATGGGCGCCGAGCACAAGAAGCTCGGTGTCGCAGGCGAGGAGGACCTCGCGGGCCGGGGCGTCAGCTACTGCGCGACATGTGATGCGGCGTTCTTCAAGGACGTGCCGTCGTTGATCGTCGGTGGCGGAGACTCGGCGATGGAGGAGGCGATGTTCCTCGCCAAGTTCTCCTCGAAGGTCACGATCGTCAACCGTCGCGACGAGTTCCGCGCCTCGCGAATCATGCTCGATCGCGCACGCGCGGTCGCCAACATCGAGTTTCTGACGCCGTACATCGTCGACGAGATCCTCGCCGGTGAGAGCGGTTCGCTCGAGCGTGTGCGGCTGCGCCACAGCGAGACCGGCGAGTTGCGCGAGCTCGTCGCATCGGGAACGTTCGTCGCGATCGGCCATGAGCCACAGTCTGAGTTGGTCCGCGGGCTCGTCCAGCTCGACCCGAACGGCTACGTGGTCGTCGACGGCCGCTCGACGCGCACCAGCGTGGCGGGCGTCTTCGCCGCCGGCGATCTCGTCGACCACACCTACCGCCAGGCGATCACCGCGGCCGGATCCGGCTGTCAGGCGGCGCTCGACGCGGAGTGGTACCTGCGCGACACGCCGGCGCCGCTGCTGGCCGAGACGCAAGCGCTCTAGCCGCGCCGGGCACCGCGGCCGGTGCATCTGGAAGGCTAGGCGCGTGCCGCGCTCGCGCGCAACCCTTGTCGCTGCGGCAGTGCTTGCGGGAGTGCTCGAGATGGTGCTGCTCGCGCTGTGGCAGCGCAACGGCTACTGGGACTTCTCCGACGGCGTCTACTCCGAGACGGCGCGCGAGGTTCTCCGCGGGGCCAGCCTCTACCGCGGCGTAGCGGCGGCGCAGCCGCCGCCGGTCTACCTCTTCGGCGCGCTCCTGCTGGCCTTCCACGACGGTATCGCAGCGATCCGCACGGGACTCGCCGCGGTCGAGCTGGCGACAGCCGGGCTCGTGGCGCTTGCAGTACTGCGCCTGAGCGGCGAGCGCCGGCTTGCGCTCGTCGCGGGGCTCGCGACGGCGCTCCTGCCGATCGCGCTGCACGAGCACGCGCAGCTGATCCCGGAGACGCTCGCGGCGCCGCTGATCATGCTCGGCGCGCTGTGGTGCGCGCGCCACGAGCGCGCCGCGCTGGGCGGTGGCGCGCTGGCGCTGGCCGCGGCCTGCAAGCTCGCCTTCGCGCTACCGGCGCTGGCGGTGGTCGTGCTCGCCGTCAACCGCCGACGCGCTGGCGCCGGGCTGATCGGCGCCGGCCTGCTTTTCGCGCTGGCGTCGCTACTCGGCTTCGGCACGTCGCTGTGGAGTGAAACCGTCCGCGCCCAGCTCGACGTTGGCAGTGCCTCGTTTCACTACGTTGCGGGCCTACTCGCCCAGGCGGCCTGGAACGAGCTGCCGTTGCTCGTCGGAGCACTCGCCTTCGGTTTCAGCTACGCCCGCCGGCGCTCGCTCGCGAGTCTCGACCCGGCGCTACTACGGACCGTGGCCGCGGCTGCCGTCGCAGGCCTGATGCTCGGACTGACCCTGTTCAAGCACGGTTCGTACATCAGCGTTCTCATCGTCGCCGAGCCGCCGTTGCTGGTGCTCGCGAGCATCGGCGCGCTCGAGCTGTGGCGCCAGCGCGGCGCAGTCGCCCGCAGCGCAGTCGCTCTGCTCTCACTGCTGCTCGCGGCGCAGTCGCTTTCGCTGCTGGTCAGCCCCGCCGACGCACTGATCGCGCGTCGACCCGGCGCGCGAGCGGGCCTCGCCGAGGTCAGCGCGCCGCGAACAGTGTCGCGGGCGGTTGCGCTCGCGCGTCGCTGCCCCGCGACGAGCGCCTACTCGGGCGCCCCGTATATCGCGTTCCTCGCCGACCGCCGGATGCCGGGTGAGCAGCCAGACACCTTCATGCTGCGCTACTCGAGCGCCGACGCCGCGTTCGCTCGGCGCGCGAGTGCCGATCAGCCGCGCTGCCCGGGCTGACCGGCACCCTCGATCGCGAGCAGCATCTCCTTACGCTCGAGGCCACCGGTGTAGCCGCCAAGTCCGCCGCTCGCGTGACGCACGCGGTGACACGGGATCACGATCGCGATCGGATTTGACCCGAGCGCATTGCCCGCAGCCCGCGCGCCCTTGGGGCTGCCGGCGCAGGCGGCGACTGTCGAGTAGCTGCGGGCCTCGCCGTAGGGGATCGCCGCCGTGGCCTGCAGGACACGCCGGCGAAAGCCCTTGAGCTCCTGCCAGTCGACGGGGGCCTCGAATTCGCGTCGCTTGCCGTTGAAATACTCGTCCAGCTCGCGCCGCCAGCGCTCGAGTGCACGCGCCGACTCGACGATCCGCGGCGAGCGTCGCTGCGCGATCGTGTCGAGCGTCGCGTCGGCGTCGTCATCGACGAAGTGGAGGAGGGCAAGGCCGCGTGGTCCCGCGACCAGCAGCAGCTCGCCGAGTGGGCTCTCGACGGCTGCGTAGTAGAGGTCCGCGCGCTTGTCGGCTGCCGCGCGGTCGGCGAAGCGCTTGGCTGCGGCCGCCGCCTCGGGCGCCGGTGCGCCGAGGGCCGCTGCGATCGGATCGGGGTTGCTCATATCGTCTCCCTCAGTCGTTTGAGTCCTTCGTGCAGTGAGCGCCGTGCCGCCTCCTCCGAGCAGCCGATCGTCGCCGCGATCTCGCGGTGCGCGAGGTCGCCGCCGTAGCGCAGCAGCACCGCGGCGCGCTGGCGCGGCGGCAGCGTCGCGACGGCACTCCAGATCTCGCGGTTCGGGCGCTCCGACTCGTCGGCGGCGTCGTGCTCACCGAGTGATGCTTCGCGGACGCGACGCGCGTGATCAAGCGCCTTGCGGTGGGCGATCGTGAACAGCCAGGCGCGGACGTTCGAGTCCGGACGCAGGCGCGGATAGGCCCGCAACGCCGCGAGGAACGTCTCCTGGAAGCAGTCCTCCGCAGCCTGGGCACCGACCATCCCGCGCAGATAGCGCCAGATCTCCTCGCTGTGCTCTTCGAGCGTGCGTTGAAAGGGTGGGATCGAGTTCATCAACGTTGAGGTAAACGCGCCGGCGCAACCGAATGTGAGATCGCCGACGATAATCAGCGAGTGGCGCGGATTCTCTTGGTCGGCGGCGGCGCTCGCGGCCGGGCGCTCGCCGGCTCGCTGATCGCGCAGCGCCACGCGGCGCGAATCACGACCCGCAGCGAGGCAGGTCGTGCCGCGATCGAGGCGGTCGGCGCCGAGTGCTGGATCGGCACTCCCGACCGCGTGGCCTCGCTGCGCTACGCGCTCGAGAACGTCACGATCGCCTGTTGGCTGCTGGGAACTGCAACGGGCAGCGCCGAGCAGCTCGCCGCGCTCCACGGGCCGCGCCTGGCGTTCTTCTGCTCGCAGGCGATCGACACGACGGTGCGCGGCCTGGTCTACGAGGCCGGTGGCTGTGTCGACTCGCGGCTCCTGCTGGCCGGCGCTGACCTTCTCGCCACGAAGGCGGCATTCAACGAGATCCCGCTGCGGATTCTCGATGCCGATCCGGCAGATGCCGGTGCCTGGCAGGCCCAGGCGATGGCGGCCGTCGCTGGCCTGCTCGAGCAGCTCTGAGGCGCGCGCCAACGACCGGGGTCGCTGAAGCCGCGCGCTACACTGGGTGAAGCAAAAACCTCGAAACCCGATAGAGATTTATTTCTATGTTGGAGGCAGTTCATGTCTGAATACGCGAAGGAGGTGCTCGTCGAGACCTCATGGGTCGAGGAGCACCTGGATGACGATTCAATCCGCATCGTCGAGGTGGACGAGAACCCCGCGCTCTACGCGGAATCTCACATCCCCGGCGCGATCGGCTTTGACTGGAAGCTCGACCTTCAGGACCAGCTGAGGCGTGACTTCCTCGGTCCCGAGGCATTCGCCGAGCTGTTCGGCAGTCAGGGCATCTCCGACGACCACACGGTCGTCCTCTACGGCGACCGCAACAACTGGTTTGCCGCCTACACCTACTGGTATCTCAAGTACTACGGCCACGACAAGGTGCTGCTCGTCAATGGACCGCGCGAGAAGTGGATCGCTGAGGGTCGCCCGACGAGTACCGACGTGCCGAGCTATGCCGCTGAAGAGTTCAACTCCAAGCCGGGCGACGCGGCGATCCGCGCCCTCCGCGACGAGGTTGTCGACGCGCTCGACAAGCAGACGAAGCTCGTCGACGTCCGCTCCCCGGCGGAGTACTCGGGCGAGGTGATCTCACCCGCCGGCTACGAGCAGGAGGGCGCCCAGCGCGCCGGCCACATTCCCGGCGCGGCGTCGGTGCCGTGGGCCTCGGCGGTCAAGGAGGACGGTACGTTCAAGAGCAAGGCCGAGCTCGAAGAGCTCTACACCAGCAAGGGCGTGCTGAACGGTGGCGAGCCGATCATCGCCTACTGCCGGATCGGAGAGCGCTCCGCGCATACGTGGTTCGTCTTGCACGAGCTGCTCGGCCAAGACAACGTCAAGAACTACGACGGCTCGTGGACCGAGTGGGGCAACCTGGTCAACGTCCCGATCGAGAGGTAGCAAGACTCGCGCGTCACCTGGGGCCGGCGGCACCCGCCGGCCCCGGTCGCCGCGCCTAGCGGTGGTGGCCGAGCAGGCCCAGGCGCACGAGCAGGTCTGTGAGCACGCGCGCAGTCGCTCCCCAGAGGACCTCGCCGTTGGCGTCGAAGGTCGGTGTCACGACGCTGCGCTCGCCGCGGCGGATCGTCTGGATCGAATATGTGGCGGCAAGATCGCTGACCGATAGCTCGATGACCGCCTCGACCTCGCTCGCCGCCGGAAGCCACTGCGGCGGTCGCTGGATCGCGCCAACGAACGGGTAGAGCGCGAAGCCCGAGACGCGGACCGAGACCGGGCTGAGGGCGCCAAGCAATACGACCGCGTTCGGCTGAAGCCCGATCTCCTCGGCCGTCTCGCGCAGCGCCGTCGCGATCAGGTCGCTATCGGCGGGATCCTCGCGCCCGCCGGGAAAGGAGATCTGCCCGGCGTGCTGGCGCAGGTCGTCGTGCCGGCGCGTGAACACGACGCACAGCTCGCCGTCGCGCTCGTGCAGCGGCACGAGCACCGCTGCTCGGGCACTGCCGCGGATCTCGATCGCGCTCGACTCGACCGGGTCGAGCAGGATCTCGCGCAGGCGTTGTGCCTGCGCGAGATTCACGCGGCGAGTGGGTTGAAGAGCAGTCCGGTCAGGAGCTTGGGAAAGAAGTAGGTCGATTTCGGCGGCATGTTCTCGCCGCTCGCGGCGACGTCGCGAACCTGCTGGACCGGGGTCGGGCGGAGTACGAAAGCGGCGTCGTACTCGCCGGCGTCGACCAGCGCGAGCGCTTGTGCGGCGTCGCGCGCGTAACCAAAGCCGTTGAGGTGGGAGATGTCATCGTCGCTCAGGCCGAGCGCACGCTTCAGCAGCAACTCTTCGAGCACGCCAGTGTCGAGCCGGCGGTAGGCGGCCTCGTGGTCGGCCAGCGCGGCGTCGGCGATCGCTTGATCCTTCAGCGTCAACCGCCGCGGTTCGCCGCTGCGAGCGTCGATGTAGCCGAGCTCGAGCGGTCCGTCGCCATTTGCCGGCGCGATCTGCTCGCGCGAGACCGCAACCGCCGTGAAGTCGGTGGCGATGGCCTCGTCGAGCGCCTTCCAACGCGCCGCGTCGAGCCCGCGAACGAGCCGGTGCGTCGGGAACACCGTCAGTCCCGGGTCCTCGAGCGCGACGAGGCACATCAGGACGTAGCGGTGCTCGCCCTCGCCGCCGATCTCGTCGGCGTACACGCGCGCAGTCTCGTAGCGGTGATGGCCGTCGGCGATCAAAAGCTCGACCCCGCGGAGCGCCTCCTGTGCGCGGGCGATCGCGAGCGGCTCGGCGATCCGCCAGACGCGGTGGACCGTTCCGTCGTCATCGGTGACGTCGCCCCAGGGCTTGCCGCGCGTCGCCGGTGCGAGCGCTCGCCAGGCTGCGCCGCGCGGATCGGAATAGAGCGAGAAGATCGGTGAGAGGTTCGCCTTCGTTGCCCGCGTCAGCCGCAGGCGGTCCTCTTTCGGACCGGGGTGGGTGCGCTCGTGCGGACGGATCCGCCCGGCGCCGTAATCCTCGACGCGGACTCGGGCAAAGAAACCGCGCCGTGTACGCGACTGTCCGTCGGGCCCGCGGTAGACCTGTTCGTGGGCCCACAGCGCCGGCTCACCGTCGCGCACGACGACGCCGTCATCGCGCCAGTCGGCGAAGCGCACGGCAGCCGCCGCGTAGGGGTCTTCACCGAGCGGGAGGTCCACGTGAACGACGTTGTAGGGCGATTTACCCGCGAGCTCCGAGCGCTGCTCGGAATCGAGGACGTCATAGGGCGGCGCCACGAGATTGCTGAGCCGCCCCGCCTTCGCGAGGTCGTAATGCAGGGCTCGCAACGGCTCGATGTCTGCCATGACGCGGACCGGACGCTACCAGTGGCGCACGCCCGGCAGCGCTGGCGCGTACTCTTGGATCGCCACGGGGCGTAGCGCAGTCTGGTAGCGCACTCGCTTTGGGAGCGAGAGGTCCCCGGTTCAAATCCGGGCGCCCCGATCGA